>ERZ724506.193-NODE-193-length-23768-cov-7.327247_pt1 | contig 23768 bp, 8 predicted proteins | sample MGYA00376039_ERZ724506 | MGnify/ENA primary metagenome ERZ724506 (study PRJEB28724, sample SAMN07190887) | wastewater metagenome | isolation source: effluent of sewage treatment plant in Hong Hong | place: USA: Christiansburg, Virginia | collected 2016-03-01 ... | reverse complement strand
TTTATACTGATAGAATTAAATTCGGCAGTTTTTTTTATCAAATTACTGAATATTTGACTTTAAAATATAGTGGCAATTTCAACTTATATATTATCAGTATACTCTTCTATTTCAAATTAGTCTTCTTTAACAACTACATTTTTTTGAATTAGGTTATTATTATTTTAATAGTACTAAATAAATAAATTTTTATCAGAGCTTTGAAATTCTCAATAAATGTATTTTTTTAATTTTTAATCCTATACCAAATAAACTTAATTGGAACTACCTTAAAGCTTTTAAATTAAGATTATTTTAATCTATAATTTTACAAAAAATATTTAAGTTATCTTTTATAAAATATTATCTTCAATCATTTTATTTATAATTTAAGATAATGAAAATAAATAGAATTAATTGATATCTTTTCCAACTTTTTTCCAATACAAAAGATTTATATAAAATTTTGAATCTTCAAAAAAATGCTACTCAAATTTAAATTAAATAAAACTATATCAATTTAGTTAAGCAATATCATCCAGATAAAGGGGGATCTCCATAAAAAATATAAGAAATCAATGAAGCATATTAAATACTGTCTGACTATTAAAGACGAAATGATTATGATAGAGAAATAAGCAATTAAAATTATTAATAAGGCAATCAGAAATAAAATAAAAGTTAATATAAAGATCAATCAAAGTATTAAGATACTTATGATTTTAGTAAAAATTAATATGATTAATAATTTGATTTTTTTAAATAGTAATATAATAAAGGAAATGAATATTAAAAAATATATTGAGATTGATATGGGAATATATATTATGAGAAATAATATTATTAAACAGGTAGCTTAAACAACTAAGAGTTTATTAATTTATTTGATATTTTATTTACAAAGCTGGAGCAAAGCATAAAATATAAATGATAAAAAAGGTAAAGGGAGGACTATGAGTTCTAAAATAATAATAATCCTTTTGAATAGAAATAAGAAAATCTTTTAGATGATTTAAAATAGCTATATAATTAAATAAAGTTAATATATTGAGAATATTGAGAGTAATCTAAGGAACAAGGTATTTATCAGAGAATTAAAAATGCTTGTAAGAAAATCTTAAATTAATTTTATTTATCAATATTTATATTCTCTTATATAGTAAATTCCTTTTGCTGCTACGAACACTAAGTTCTTAAAATTAACTATTCTTATAAATCATTTATAATGATTTAATATTAATAATTTAAATCCTTCAAAAACTTTACTTCGTTTTAATTCTATACTTAAAATTATTTGCATTTATTATCTAATTCGTTTTAAAATATTAATTTTAAATCTTAGTATTGCTTTGCTTATAATTTTTTAATTTCTAAATTGTATCTTTCAAGCTAATCTATTTTTATTGTCTATTGATCTATAATTTATTGCATGGTAAAAAGACTTTATTATAACTAGTTTTGAAAATTTTCATTATTTTATAATGAAGGAATATCTTTTCTTGTTTAGTTTTAAACTAATTATTTTTTTTAGGTCAGGTGCTATCCTAACTTTTATATTTCAAATGTTTACCTTATACTTATATTATTTTAAAATGATAAGTTTTTTAATTCAACAAATTTATTTGATTAAAATGACTAACTGAGTGATTGTTATAGATCTTGTTGGTTATTTTTAAGAAATTGGTTTTATGCTAACTATTCTTGATAAGTTTATTTCAACATCTTTTTCTTCATTTATAACTTATTATACTTATGCTGTATTTCATCGATTTAGGCGTTTTTTATATCTAATTATTTTTATAAATCAGATATAATCTCTCTTTATTAATAAATTTAATCATTTTTTTGCTATATCTATAAAATATTATTTTTATTTAAGTCCTAATTTTCTTTTTATAATTATTTCATTTCATCAATTAAATCATTGGCAATTAATTCTTAATTATTATAACCATTGCCGATTTAGGACTTGTTATTATTTATTAAACTTGTAATTTGTTGTTGATCTAATTAGATTTTATCAAATAAGGACATTAAATTAATACTTTATTTATTATATGTGGCTTGATTTATTTATATTTTTTCATTTAATTATGAATTTTAATAAGATATTTGACTTGAAATTATTTTATAAATGTCTTGAAAAGATTACTATTTAGATAAATTATTTTTGAAAAGAAATTTAATTCATTATTTGACATTTAGTTTTTGATATTGATTGACCTATGACAAACTAATCAAAAGTATATCGTTACAATTCTATCTTATTTAATAAAAAGATTCTTTCAAATAGATTAAAGAGTTGTAAAGTTAATCTATTTTCTCATGATATTTTTATTGTAAGGACTGAGTAAATTAAAGTAAATCTATTTACTATTTATTATCCTATTAAATAATATTATTATTAACTATTATATCTGATTAAGTTAGTATAATATCTTTCATTTGAGATTCTTTTATCATGTTATTCTATATTAAAATTTAATACAATAAACTATTTACAATTTATAATTACTTCAACTGTAAGTTTGCTTAAGTATTATTAGCATTTCAAAAGTCTTATTAAGTAAAGGTATTCATTTTCAAAGAGGGATTGAATAATATATTGTTTACTTTTTGGCTTTAATTATTTTATATTATCATTATAATAAATGCTTAAATTAAATTAATGAATCAAAGTTAATTTATTATTAGCGAATGCAGACCAATCTTTTAAATAGCTTTAAATTCAAATGATAACAAAACCTCATCACTAAATACATCATCTATTAAAATACTTATAAAAGGAATTAAAATTAAATGAGGGAGAGGAAATAAGATTATTTGTCGGAGAGGCTTTTATGTGTTAGCCGGACTAGTACATATGTGACATAAAATAAACGTTCTATCCTTCTTAAGAGATGCTTATTATTAAATACTCAAGATAAACACTTTATGGATAATTAATTTTAATATAGAATTAATTATTGATTTATTTGTTTAAACAAGCCTCATGAGACCAGCCCTTGCTATTTATATAAACAGGATATTATATTTATATATTATTTTATATTTTAAGAAAGTGATTGCAATTATTACAAAATAAATTTACACTACCTTAACCTATTTAAAGATATCAATAAACATTGTCTATAAATTTATTAAGTTTAATTCCCTATTGTTATATATTTAAATAATCTAAAAGTTTTTTTCTTAATGAGACTGTTAGTTGATTGCACAACTCAAATTGTGAATTTTATTACAGAAAGGAAATTGATTAAATGTCTTGAATTTTCTTCTCTAATAATTTTATATTTTTCTCAGAATTAAAATTTAAATGAAATTACTATTGAACTTATTGCATATTAAACAATTAAGATCTTTCCTAAATGTTATTAAAAACTATCTCTTAAAGTTAATAATGTTTGCTATTGTTTAAGGTTTTTATGTTCCAAGAAGAGTTAAGACAAATACCTGATATTAGATTTAGAAATATTATTTATTTTTTAGATTCGTTTTCTTTTTTGTTATTAGAAATTAGAATTGAAATGTGATTTTTTTTATTTTTATTGAGATTGAAATATAAATCTTATTCTAATATTTAAATTTCAAATTATTAATAAGAATCATTTTTTATGTTTAATATTTACTATATCATTATCAACTATCATTCTTAGTTTAGTTCTTTTAAGGTCTCAATTTATGTTAAAGATTCATTATGTAGTTTTGCAGCACAAACCTAAGTTTTACATGATTAATTTCCAAAAATTTCATAAGCATTATTATGATAAAAATCTTTAATATTTTTTATCATTCTTTAGAGTTTGTTTTCTTACAATAAATTGAACGATTATTGTGAGTTTTAAATATTGTTAACTATTGAGAAGCCTATTGTAAGTTTATTCTTTAACTCATTTAAGTTATCATTATGTTTATTTTGCATTGAGTTACTATTTATAAAATTTATTACTTAAAATTATAAATGAAATATTTTTACATTACATGTTTAATATTCTTAAGTATGGTTTGTAAGCAAGAATCAAAATAAACTTATCAGGAAATAAATTTATTAGACTCTATTGATAAATAAACGAGTATGGTAAAATACAACAAAAGTCTTCAAAAAAACTTGTTTAAGATCTTTTTAAAAGAATACTCTTTATTAGAAAAGGGATTAACAATCGTATTATATTCAGGTCATTTTGGTCTCTCTATGGAAATATATAATCAAAACAAAAAATCCAAATGAATGAATGCTGTAACACAAACAGGAAGTATAGTTGTTGTTCTTACCCCACAATAAATCAAAAAAGAGCTCAAGATATCTCCCTCTGATGAGTATTTCTATATTCAAATTGTTTCTTAAGCCAAATAACAGGATTTTAATTATAACTTAAATTTTTATGAATTAAAAAGCAAAATTTAGTTATTTTTAAACATAGACTATATTCTATAAACAAGCTCTGAAAAATAAACAATTAATTTTGAGTATTCGACCTAAGATAGAAATAACTATACTACTCTAAAGTACTAATAATTTATTTATTAAAAAGACAAAGAATATCGTATTTAAGTTAATATAACGGATAAAAAGTATGAAACTAATTTTATTTGTAATAGTGTTTTTGAGAATTTGATTGCCGGAGCCCTATATGATTCGGTACATAAAATGTGCTAAGAACAAAACTGTGTTTTTTCAAGCTAAGTCGAAATAGAAAATATAACTTTGTCCAAAATAATATTCCTTTCATTTACATAAGATTAATAAATATATTTAGATTAATTCAATATTGTCTATGATAAATCATATAAAGATAACTAAAGATTCAATTATTTTGTTAGAATACCAATTGAGTATCAAAGCAACGGAATAGTTATTAAGTAACATAATTTAGTCGGCTATTCTGAGTTGTATGTAAACCCGGTTGTTAAACCAGAAGAGTTGAAAAACTATGTATGGTAAGACTAAGGTCATACTGCTAAAAAAATTATTATTACAAAAAGAGAATTAGATTTGATGAGAATCTCCTCAGATATTTTCCACATAAGCGTTGTATAATAAAATATTGGAGAGTTTTTATTGTAGTTATCAATACTAATTAACTAAGACCTAATAGAGGTTGATACTGGTGTATCGGAAAGCGGTTCTATACCTTAATAACAGAGTGTTAATTACTATATGCCAATCTAAGTTATTAGTGAAGATTTACAAACAATCAATTTAACTTTTAAAGTTTTAACGGGTAACATTTAAATATATTTAAATGTATGCTATAACATTGAAGAATGTTAGACTTCAACTGTAATTTAGCCAACAGAATAAATAATCAACTCTTAATAAAATAATACATTTATAACCAGAGACTTTAAATGTAAGGTAGAAAATAAATTATAAGATTTTTGCTTTGTTATGTTACAATTGGTAAATTTAGAATAATCGTTAAGCTTTTACTAATTTATCCTATCAGAAAAAGAAGATATGATTAACCTAATCTATGGAAGAACTTATCATGAGCAACTTTTATAAAATTAATTCAAATATTTCTAAGTGTCCCATTAAAATAACTTATCATCTTGAATTAAACTTTATTTTGAAATTATTTATGGTGATCTGGAATTTGTTAAGTACAATGGAAATCCAAAATAAGAAGGATAAATCATAGAGAGAACACAATACAACAATTTGTAAAATCATTCCGCTTGAAATACCTCAATATTAATTCTAGATAGAAAACAATTAATTAATTAAAGTTCTAATATCAGCTATATATAAGTAAAATCAAATGAAAGTTGCTCATTTACTATCAAAATACTTAGCCAAGATGATAATAACACAATATATAAATAAATATAACTGGGGGAAATTACAAAAGAAACTATTCAAGACAAAGAGGAGATAAGTATGTTTACAATTGAATTTAAGACACATTAATAAGAGGAGCTTTGCGCAGATTTATTGCCTTTTAAAGGCCATTTTGAAATGTATTTAGGAACTATGCAAAATCCCCCAACTTGATAGACTAATATTAAATTCTCTTAAAACAATCTTTTATGTTTTTTTATGCGACCCGATCAATAAGAGAAATTAGTAATTGGGATAGGTTTAAATAATCTGTATGCTGATAATGACAGCTTCAATGTCTATCAATTAACTTTGCATAAGTCCAACACTTTATTACTTCTTAGGCCTTATACTAATTAAATTATTTAGGTTGATAAAACTAAATAATTACAAATTTAATTTGATAAAAAAACTGATAATATGCATATAATGGTGACCAATTATTAAGAAAATAGATTTAAAGCTTGTTTATCAAATAATACTAATACAGATAATTAAGCCAATCTTTGTTTATTTAATATGAGTTTTAAATAAACCTCTTAAATTTTAAACAAAAAATAATTGCAATAGTTTTGTTTAAATGAGGATACTATTTGCAGCATTTATATTCATTTAGAAACTGCAACTTTAAATTTAATATCATTGGCTTACACTATACAATAGCTGCCTATTTGAATTAATAAAGAAGATTCTTTTAAGGCATAAATCCACAGCTAAGAATAAAAGTATTTAGTATCGATTAATACCAAAGAAGATATTTAAATATATTTCAATGATCATTCTGGATTATTAGATATCTAAACACAGGTAATATCTGCCGCCAATGACAACATTGATTATAAACATGCCTTTGAGTTGTTATAACAATGATAGGACAATCATATATTGGAGTATAAAATAGATAATTTGAAATAAATAGGTGAGAACTTAGATTTACTCATTTTAATAAGTGAAAAAAACGTAAACACAAATAACAATTTGAAAAAATAATTTAGCCTATAAGTGTCAAATTAAATAAGATTGTTGAATTATGGGCAAACAATATAATAGTTTCAGATAGCTGAGGAAAATTATACTTATAAATTTTACTTACCTCCTTTATTTGATTGATTTTTTATAACAATTATGGGCAATCAAAAATGCTTAATTGAAGCCACAATATCAAAATAAATTTATAATAACTAATCTAATTAACAGGGAATTTATCTCACATAATCTGATTATTAATTGGTAAATATTAAATTTAATAGAGAATATAATTATGAAAAAACTAATAGATCTTTTGAAGAAGGTTATTTTTACTTAAACATAAAAACCGAAATTAACGAATAACTAAATATACTATTTGAAAAGTCATTAGATTTACAAACTTAGATCATTACAATCAATAGTTTGGAAACATCTTTTATATAGGCAAATATTGTCAAAGTTTTTCAAATATATATAGCGGACAAATTAGTTCTTAGAGACTTGGTTAGATTACATTTATAAAGTCAAAATAAAATTAAGATATCAGTATGGGTAAACATAGATGAGCAAAGTTAAAACTTTTTAATAAAAGATTAAGTATTCTCAAATAAAATAGGTTACATAGATCTTTAAATTGACAAAATTAAGTATTGCTCCAATTGTAACTATTTTATTAGTGTGCTGTCTGAACATACTTCTCAAATTAAATTACAAATAGATTCAAATACAGATGAAGCAACCATATATATAAAAAATAGTCATTCTTAATTAATAAGCTTGGGTCCATGATAAAAAACAACTCTGTATTTTTAATTTGAAGAATAAAATTAGGAACTAATTTTTAGTTTATTAAAATACTTTGGAAACATTAATATTGAAATAAGTGATTAGAATAGCTTAAAGTAAACAACTAAAGATAAATAATTTTTCAAAATGTCCTAGAATGATACTACTAAATAAATAATGTTAAATTAAAATAATTTTTAAGGTTATTTAGGTAAAATTTCAGTTTATTCAACCTCAGATATAGAATCTTAACTTCTATTAACACTTGTTAATTAATAGAAATAAATTAGTCTAAGTAAAGGTAAAAAAAATTTAATTTATTTAAGCCCTAGTTAAAAAATAAGTTATTTCTTATACAAATAAAAACATAAAAATAGCATGTTATTAAACTTTTAAATTAATAGTATCATTTAAGATTAATATAATTTAGATATTATTAAATAGAATTTAGATAAATTTATAAAAATATATACACAAGATAAGCATTAGTTAAGGGTCGAGTTAAAATAAGAAATTATTTATAAAAGAGACTATTAAATAGAATATATTGTTGATTTTTAGAAGTTTACAAAAAATTAAGTTTAAATTGAGGTTAATAACCCCACTTAATATACTATTGAAGCTTTTATATTAGTAACTACAGGTAGAACATAAGATTTATTATAAAACTCAATTAATTATGTAAATTCAAAATTTGATTAGCAATAATTTAGGATTTACGGCTCATAGTTTTAAGAATTAGCATTAAACCTTAAAGTTTGTAGAGGAATTGTTGATGTTTAATTTGTTAACACCTAATAAAAATACGAAAAGGCTACTACCGTTTAGGATAATGGAAGTTTTAATTTAAACAATAACTAAAGTAATGATATCCTTTTAAGAGTAAATAAAAATGTTTCCTCTTTAATCTAGCCTATTTATTTGATTGAACTTTCCTAAATTATAGATTCTTAAAAATAAAATTTTTAATTAGTTTATAATAACAAATATGTATAGTTTTAATTGGAAAATCAAAATTTAATATTTTTTCAACCAAAAATCATATCAACTTTTCCAGAAAATTATAATTACCAAATAACATATAATTTTTATTTTGCTGATTCTGCGGAGGCTCTTTAATATCTTAGCAACTGTTAGGCTATTGAGATGAACAAATATTTCAAAGACTCCCAATACCAGTAAATATAATTATAAACTAAATTTGAAAACACTCAAAGTGCAAATAATAATAAATAAGAACACAAAGTAATATCTTTAAAAGATTTGAAAGCCAAAACAAGATATCATGGTTTAATAATTGCTGAGATTTAAATCTTTGATAAATAAAATTCTTTGTAGCCTATTTAAATTTTAGTATAAGAAGTGCACAGGTTCAAGATATTAACATTTAAAACAAAATTAAATATAGAAGAGATTTATATATGGATTTTAATATTTAGCTTATTTGTTCTTCTTTTAGTTTTTATTAACTAATATATTTTTGGATAAATTGGTTATTTAAAAGATTTTTAATTTAGTTATTAATTAAAATAATTGAAAATAGATTTTTTGGGCGTCACTTCTTAGAATGTCTTAGAAGAAGATTACTAGTAAGTTGAAGTTCTACAAGAAACATAATATATTAAGAAGAAGAACCAAGATGGGAATTTAGATTTTATAATACCCTTAGAATAATAATAACAATAAATTATATATATTTATTTACCATTTTTTATTAATAAAATGACAACACTTATGAGCCCAATCAAAACTATTACTAAACAACAGTCAGCGCATAATTTACCTTTTGATCAATATTTCTCAAGAATCTCCAAAATATCTTTATTTTATTAATCCAAAACACCTGTAACTTTCTCACTTTTATCTTATAACTTTATTATCATTTCATCTCATTAATTTAATTATGTTTAAATAACCTAGTTTAATTCTTTTATCTCTTACAACAAAGTTAATACCTTTTCCAATTTATTATCTAGCTTGATATCATCTTGCCTCCATTTTTCTGTTAGTTATTAGTCTTATTCATCATTTTGGTATTAGATTTGATTAAGTTAAAAATATTATTATGCATTTTATTAGTTTTTTTAATCTTAGTATTATCAAGCTTAACTATATTTTATATTTTATTTATCTTGCTCTTATTAATTAATTTAGTTAATTATGTCTCTAAAATTTTATATTATTAAGCTCTATTTGTTCAAATTATTTTAATCAAAATCTTTATTTTATAAATTTTATTAGTATTTGACTTCCAGATTTTACATTAAATATTTTAGTTTGTTTTAAATGTTTTTAACATTATTTTAAGCCAAGTTTTTTTTTATAACATCATCAGAGTTCTAACTAATCAAACGACTATTTTATATTTGATTTCAATACTGATCTAATTGTTATTTGATTAAATTTCCTAAAATTTCAAATGTTTCTTCTTGCTTAATTTAATTCTATTTTCCTCCCAATTTTATAAACATTTAGACCATCTAGTCTTCAAAGTAATTTATTTCTTTGATTTAGCTTTTATTCATATAAAAATTATAAATTAAATGGAATAAATTGTAATAGATGATTATGAACTACAATTTGAGCAGCCTATTGATTAAAAAATAAAGAAGAAATTATTTAAATAAAATGGTTTACTAGTAATTTAATTAGCAATATTTAGCTGTTTAAACAAATTAATAAATACTAAAATAGGATACAATGGCAAATATTTTGACTTTATCATATTTAATCCTTACTCCCATTTTACTATATTAATCCTGATATATATACTTAGTTAAAAAAATTAATAATAAATATTTAAGGATACCAACAAGTTTTATTCTATTTACTTTCATTTTTAGATTAATAGAGTTATAATTTGTGCAGCCAAATAAAATAATTGATTAGATTTATTGAGAAAATTACGAAAAGTTATTAAAATATTAAAGAACAGGCAATAGTATTTTTTTAAAATCTGACTTATAAAGTTATTATATTTATTATTTTATAATTTCTTTTTGAATAAGCATTATATTTTCAAATATTATTTTTTCGTCGTGTTCTAACTATTTGATGAGTTAATCTTCTTCTTTTATTTTTTATTCGAAAACATCTACATCTCTTTAAATTTCTTCTATTTTTTCGGTTACGCTTTTAGTGTATTCTTTTTTCGTATAAAGACTGTTTTTCTTTTACTTTGTAAACTCAATTTCTTTTTTTTCTTAGAACTCTTGTATTATTCCTTATATTTAAGGTGTGTTTTCATTAGTTTATACAGAAAAACACTCTGTTTCTAATTCTATATTTTCTCTCTCTAATTCTTTTTATAACAATGATAGATTCTCTATTTCCATTTGATATTAAATTTCATCATGATTTTATAATTATCTTTTTTTTTATTCTAATAAATAATTTTGTGTTTATTTGATGGCTTGTTGCTCATTTTTAAGCTTAAATAATTTGTATGATAATCTTTTAATATTATTATTACACTTTTGTTTTTCTTGAATAAATGCCTGCTAATCATAATTTTATATTTTTATTTTTAATTCTAACATTATAAATTTTCAGAATATAAATATAATTTCATATTTATTAACAAAAAATTATAAATGGATTTATATAATAGTTAAAATAATAATAACATTATAAATTTGGAGTAATTAGTTTAGTTGTAATAATGTTACAAAGATTTAAGAATTATTTGTTGTACTTATACGTATCCAATAATATAAAAAGATTGATTCAGTATTTTTAGTTAAAAAAGAATTAGCAAAGCTACATTTTTTGATATAGATTATGTACATAATTCTAATTTTAAAGATTTGCCTCACATGCTACCTTTGTAAGAAAATTTTTAATAGTTTATGAAAGAATATGACATTTCTTTTGATGATAAAATAGTTCTTTATGACGATTTCAGTGTTATCGGTTCCAGCCGAGTCTATTGGATGATGAAATGCTATAATAAAAATTGTTTTATCTTAAATGAAAATGTGTTTTCTTTAGAAAGAAAATAATTTGAATTTGAAACAGGTATTTAATATTACAAAAAAAGAACGGAAGATATCAATATAGGTGACTTTAAATTTTAGGAAAATTATTATGTTTCATTAAATCAAATGTTGAGTAAATAAAATAATAAATCAATAAATATTATTGATTGCAGGCCTTAACAATGATTTGATGGTTTGTAAGAAGAGCCATGAGCCGGCGTTAAACAAGGAAAAATATTTGGGAGTGTTAACATTTAGTTCTTAGATTTAATGACAGAAAATTTATTGTTTTTTGGTGAATAAAAAGAATACCAATTTTTAAAATTAAGATATGAAGTATTACAAAAAGATAATATTCTACTCTGTGGAAGTGGATTGACAGCTTGTCTATTATTCGTGATCTTATTTGAAATATCAAAGGTCCAAAAGGTTTCAATATTTGATGGTTCGTGGATAGAATATAGCCGAACAATATAAGTAAAATTAAAATTATAATAGATATAAATTTTCAATTTTAAAAATAATTAGTTTTTCCATCTAAAATTACAATCTGTGCAATGGAAAAAAGTAGTCATAGGTTCATCTGCTGATCTCATTTATTTTTATTGACTTAAAATCTTTTTACTTTTACATTTGAAACACTAAAATTCTCCTTCTTTAACATCTTAGTTTTTAAGATAAAAGTCGGTTTACAACGCTTACATTTGAATCTCTTTTTATTTTTATTTTTCTTTCTAATGATATGTATCCTAATTCAACATACTTAGTGGTTTAGATACAAAATCTTAAATACTCAGTTGATTATTAAATATTTTATTTACAACGTTTAAATTTTTTGAATCAATTAAAGTTAAGTATTTTTCCCTAGCCAAATTTTAATAATTAATAGAGTGAATTTAGGAGAATTAGTAAATTTCTTATTCTAATTAATTTGATATGTCCAATAATAACTATTCTTTTATTTAAATCTTACCTTATAAATTCTTAATTAATTGATCTTCAAATTTTTTTCTTAGCTAATTTTTTTCATTTGGTAATTGCTTTTTATCTTTTATTTATTTTAAATTGTCTTAGATTGTTTATTAATTAATTGAACTATTTATTTCTAATTAAATATTTTTATTTATTTTACTGATACTTTGTTTCCATTTATCCTTTATTTAAAATGCTATATCAACAGATTCTTTATCGAATTAATTTTCTTGGTTTTTTTTTATTTTTCAAATAACGTCTAAAAATCCATTTTCTAGTATTTCTGATTTTGTTAATTCTAATTTTAAAATTTAGGAGAGTGTGTTTTTTAAATAATGTGGTTTGTTGATAAATTATTTTAAATCATTCAAAAATATTTATATATCTTTTTAATTTTACTTAACCATTATAAAATTGCATTTGCATAAACAAAATATTTATAATTGAAATGATTTAATAAAATTTTAGAATTGATTAAATTAAAGAGAATATAAATAAGTTTAAATAAATCAATTAAGACTTACAATATATTTTACGTAATCAATAATAACTATTTATAAATGAAGATTTGATTTTTAAAATGTATAATAATAAGTAATTTTTTATTAGAAAAAGCATTTTCAATATTTTAATTGTTTAACAATTTATAAAAATAAGATATTGTTAATTTTTCTTTCGAAGATAAATATTAAGTATTTGAGGATATAGAGGAACAAAAAAATAAATTTAAAATAAATCTTTAAAATATTAAAAGCATTTCAAAAAACTCTTCAAATATATAAAAAGATAATTTTAAAATTTCAAATCATGATATACAATAAAAAAAATAGGAGGATATAAACATAGAGTAAGCATATAAATAATATGCATAAATTTAGTAAAAAAATATTAACATACAAAAAATAAATTAAGGTTTATTAGAAATAAACGATATTGTGAGTTAAATTAACTAACTTATAAATCAAAACGACCAGTAACTTGTAACCTTTTGATTACAGAATGATAAAAATTAATAAATACTTGAGAAATAAATTTGTCCAAATTTAACTTAGATTTAATAACAACAAAATAAAGTTTGTGAAATTTTATTTTTAATAATATTGATATTTTTAATATTTGTAGGTATATTTATTAAAATCAAATATTTTTAATTTATTATAATTTTATAATGACATCACCAAATTCAGAAAGTTTTATTTAACAATGTTAGTAGTTATTAAACAAGAATTTAAATGAAAATCAATCTTCAAACCAAAATTATTTGCAAATGTTATCGAAAAATATTAATTTTAATTAATTTTTAAAATAACAAAAAGAAATTCTCATTCGATTTTAAGAATTTTTATAAGTAAACAAAAAGAGTTATTAAAATTTTAATAAATCAAAATTAAATGAATTTATAAAAAGATTTTTTGAAGCTGAATAAACTTGACTATAAAATCAATAAAATAATACAGAAGTTTCAAAAAATATGGTTTAAAATATCAATTTGGAAATTATTAATAAAAAATGGCAATAAATTTAATAATATTCAAATACTAAAATAGATTTAATTAAAAATATTGGAACAATACCATAATTAGAAAGTAAACTAATATAAAATAATAAAAAATAACTAAAACAAACATCAATTTTTACACAATAAGAAAGTATTAATTAACACAAATATGATTACATAAACTTTCACGATATATATAAAAATTACTTACAAAACGATTAAGAATTTTTATTTGAAATATCATTGGATTATCCTAATTTAGAATGATTTAAAACGATTATATGAATAATTATACTTAAAGAAAATTTTAATACTGCGGAATAATAAGTCTTTAAAGTTGAAATATAAACACCTTAAGGATTTGAATATATTGAGGCAACATTTAATTAAATAAAAGAATTCCATTTATATTCCAATTAATATTTATTAGTATAAGCTCATTTTTTTATGAAAGTTTTAAGAATCGATTAAATAATAAATTCTTTTCAATTTTATAAAGAACAAATTTTGCCTTAGGAAATTAGCAATAATAAATAATAAATCGAATTTTCTAAGAATTTAAATATGGTTATTTTATCTGGAGAATTTATTAAAGAAAATTACTAAGTAGATTCATTTTTTTTTAATTTATAAGAAATAAAAAATAAAACAGAGTGTTAACTAATAATACTTAAAGGCCCAATTTTAACTCTTTGAGATTATAAAAATATTGATTTGTTTGAGACTTATATCAAATTTTTTCAATATTTAATTTAATTTAAATCTTAAAATTTGAATATTGTTATAAAATACATTTGGGATTCTTAAGATGCTTTGGTATATTAATAAATACCAGGTTTGTAAAGTTTTATTTTAGAAGAAAAACAAGGAATTTATTGCAACAATTTATTTTAATTAGATCAATTAAATATTGTAAACTTTGATTCAACATTTTATGAGGAAATTATGAAATATTCCAAAGTTAAATCTTAAAATACAGATATTGATTATTAATATAGTCTGTTATTTTAATCTATAATTCAATCACAAAATTTACATCCTGTTCATGGGGACAGTTCAAGCTCATCTTAGTATTATATAAGTAAGTAGAATTATTAATAATATGTAGATATTTTTATATTATAGAGTGATTATTAAAAAAGTTTTTTAAAAGAATATGATAAAAGACTATTTATAAATCTTAATAGTTTTCCAAAAAATGATTCTATGGGGTAGTTTTTACAAATAATCATAGGTAAAAATAAAAGTATTTCAGCTTAAATCTACGAATTTAATTAATAGATTATTTAATGTTTATATATTTTATAAAATTACATTTATTATTTAAAGAAGATAGCCGATGTCTAATTTCATAAATAAAGAATCTTTGCAGGCCTTTACATGATTAAATAAAGCTTTTGATAATGATTATTGAACATATTCGCGAGGAAACCCCAAGCATTCAATATATCTAATTATGGCTTCAATTTTCATCTTTTCTTTATCAGGATTTCTTAAGAAACTGTTTCACGTTATTTCCCTTTAAATTGCTGGTTATATCCAGGAAGAATTTATAATTTATTCTATCCCCCAACGCTTTTTAATGTCAACTTAAAGCATATTTTAAATTAATTATGTTATTTCTTTCCCAAACGGATTTTCTTAAGGAAAATCAAAACTCCCTTTAATAATTTTATTATAGAGAGTTTAAACATTTTATGCCTCATATGGTACTGTTCCATATACTAATAAATATAATAAAACACCTAGAGACCAAATATCTGTTTTAAGGTCTATCTCTCCTTATCCTATTATAACTTCAGGCGCTAAAAAAGCTGGAGTACCACCTGTATCATATATTTTTTAACTAGGTAATTTCTCGGATGATATTCCAAAATCACAGATCTTCGGGTTAAGTTTTTTATCGATTAAAATATTATCTAATTTAATATCTCAATGAATTATTTATTATTTGTGCAAATATTCTACTCCTCAAATTAATTTTAAAAAAAGATCTTGTAAAGGGGCCTCATCTAATAAAGGATTTTCTTTAAAATATTTAACTAGATCACCTTTATCAACATATTCAAAAACCATATAAACATATTTATTATCCTCAAAAACTTCGAAAAGTTTAATAATGTATTAATGATTATTAATTTTCTCTAAAATGTAAACCTCTTTTTGTATTTTTTTCAAAGCTAATTTACTTTAAATTTTATTTAAAGATATAACTTTGAGAGCAACATATGTATTTGTGAAAATTTATTTTGCCAAATAAACCTTACCAAAGCATCCTTTACCAATAAGCTTTAAAATTTTATAATGGTTTATATTAGTTTTAAAATTTGAATAAAATTCAGGCAAATCATTATTTGACCATTTAGAGAATATTGATTTGTTTAATTTGATCAAATTTTATATTTCCTCATTCTAAAGTGTAATATTAATAAGATGTTAAAAGTATTTATTCGACTAGTAATCCTTTGATGGAGCTATATATTAGATTTACAATTTTTAGTTAAATATCTTAGAAGTTATATTATTTTTGTTTCAATCTTCTGATACAAAATCTCTTTTATTATTTAATTCAGGTTCGTTGCTTTTATTTAATTTTGGTTTATTTATATTAATAGACTATGCTTTTTGTTCGCTTTTTTTATTCAAATAAAATACTTATTTATCATTAATTTTCATTTGTTTAATTTAGTTAGTATAATTTTAGTTTTTTGATGTTATTATTTTTTTAGTTGGTGGTCTTTAAGGGTTTTCAAAATTAAAATCAAAAGAAGATTAGTCTTTTTATAATAATAATTCTCTATTAGGTTAAAGTTTTAATTTTGTTTGTGAATCTATTTTATTATTTTATAACTAAATCTTGTTTTAATTTATTTTTTATTATAGCCACTGTTCTTTAGGAATTAATTTAAGTTTTTGGCTGTGCTATAGGTCTAATTAAATGGTACTTGTATTTTTTATAATTATTTATTTATTGTAATTTGTCGCATTATTTAAACTCTCAAAAACACCCTATTTATTATTTAATGATCTAGCTTTGTTAGTTTATTCATTTAAAATAGAAAAACTTAATAATGATTTTTGTAATTCTTATTATTAATTTGAAGACGAATTATTTACCCCTTGTTTTTTGGGTAGTTGGTTCTTCATTTATAATTATAATATTTTTAAATATATAAATTAATGACAAAAATAGTTATAGATCTCAAATAAATATTAATAAAGTAAAGTCTTTAATCATTGTTTCGTTAAGATTTTTGTTTTAACAATAGCAACCGAGAATATTAAAAATAAATAAATAAAATAAATATGTAAAATTTTTATTTACCCAATTTACAATATTTATATTTTTTAGATAAATTAAAAGATCATTAAAAACAAAATATACAATATTTTTGCGATATTTAATTTTTCAATTCAGATATGATTTAACAAAAGTTTACTTTTTTAAGAAACTAAATATACAATTCTCATTGGATTTCAGAATATAATATTATAGCTTAAACAAGTATTAAGGATTTAATACATAAATAAAATAATCTTTAGTTTAGTTAAAAAGAACCACACCAATTAATTAACTTTGGTAATAAAAAAGAATTATCGATAAGCCAAACTTGTTTACAATTTAACCTGTAATTAGAACTAAATGAAATATATTGACAATATGATAAATTTAAGTTCAATGTTTCTCTTTTAAATAAATAAATAATCAAAGGTCGTTAATAAGGTAGATTGATTGGCATACCAACAGCAAATATTTAAGTTAAAGAATGTCTATTAACAAAACATAACCTATACCCGGGTATATATTTAGGATTAGTAACTATTAAGTTAACACAAAATTTAAGCATTTAATAACATATAAATTAAAAATTACCATCATTAATCTATATTGGATTTAATAAATAATACGAATAAAAATAATTAAGTCTTGAAGCTTTTATATTAAAAGACTTTTAAAACTAAGAATTTTATGATTCTATAATAGATATTCAGATAATATAATTATTAAGATTTGATTAATAATTTGATTCTTTTAACAGTTTTTTATTACAAATATAAGCAGATATCAATTATTCCCAAAAAATTTGTCTTAATTTATAAAAAATATTAATTTATATTATAATTTACAAATCAAACATGACTTTTAATAATATGTACATGGAACATGATTAAAAAGCTACCCAATTTAATTTAGGAAATTATACCATACCCAAGAAAATTGATTTAAACTCTGTTGAAAAGAAAGGTAAAATGGATTTTAACCAACTTAAAGAATAGTCATTAATTTAATGTCAAACTACTTAAGAGATGTGATATATTTAACAACAACTTCATTAATAATGAAATAATAAAAAAAATTTAATCAAATAATAATTTTTTGATGAGAAAGATATTCCATTATTACCAAAACTTAAAATACAAAAGTAATTATATGATATGTATTAGAATAAATAAATTTAGATACACACATAAAAAGAAGTTTATAAATAAAGTAATATCAGAATAGATTTTAATAAACTACACATAATAGGCACTTCATCATAAATAGAAAAAAAATATGTTTGATTGACTGAAGAACCAAAACCATAAGATATTAGACCAATATAAGTTCTTCATAATGCTTTAGACGTCATACTTTGAAAATATTATAATAACCAAGAAACGTTTGACTATGTGATGGACTAGCTTTGATCAATTTGATAAGACCTAATAGTGCAAAATATTAAAAATGAATTTACTGTAAAAGTTTACGAATAGCATGCTTTAATTTCTATAGAAAATAAAGATTTTCATCATTTTGAAAAATGTTTGAATCAATTGTAGGATCTTTATTAACAAAACATTAATGGAAGAAATAATGAATTTTTATTGTATAAACTTATTCTTATATGCTTAAAAAGTAGAAATTCTGAGATTCATAGTACTTTTAACTAATTTCCATAAACCTTTTTTTAATCAGATGAGTTTAATAGTGCTCTAAAATTTGTTTAATCGGTTTAATAATAAAATTTTATATAAGCCTTTAATTATATGTATTAAACAGTTTATCCTGGAATTTTTGGCTTAATTAATTTTGAATTTAAAAAACTAATATAATAAGTTTTTTTATAATTTAAATGCACTTTAAATGACAATATTAAATTAAAATTTTTAATAAGAATTTTAAGAATATAAAATACTAAAGATTTTGCAAAAAAATTTAAAGAAATAAAATTCATACTTGAAAAAGATAGTAACAATTTAATTGACATTTGAAAATGTTATGAGAAAAACAATTTAGATTAGGTAAGATACCTTGAATATTTATAAAATATTATAGTTTATGATTATTATTTAAGTAGTTCTATTTATTTTTTTATTCCTTATATTTCATTATTTAGTAATCTAATGTATTGTTGCAATTAGACTCTTTATTAATATTATTCTTCTAGTTTATAATTACCAGTTGAATTGTTTTAACCTTGCAAATTAATACACTAATTCAATTTTACTAGTTTGCTTTAACTATTGTTGTAATTCTACATTATTTTTGTATTTTTATTTATAATTTAATTATATTTTTATTAAAGTTAACATATTTCTTATTTAATTTGGTTAATTTTTATTTTGTTTATTTATGAATTTTAGTTTATATTTTATTTTATTAATTGAATATTTTCAGAGTCCTTTAATTAATCAATTTATTATAAATCAACAATTTATCCGAATTTTAGATTAAATATAGCATCCAAATCTTTTTAAGATTCAAACTTAATCTATCTAATTAATCAAGTTACTTTGAAAATTAATTCTTAATATTAGTTTAGTTAGTTTTTTATTCTATCTAAAAGTTAGAGGTTTTCATTTATTTCCATAAAATTAGATTCGATATCGGTTAAGAAATTAAGTTACAGAATAATTAAATTTTTTTTTAGAGTAACTTATTATTTTTATTATTGGAAATATATTTAATTATATTACAATAATCGAGTACCCTTGACTTAAAATTGTAACTATTTAATACCAATTATTAAGTCTTCATATTTTTCTTAATAATATTTTAATTTTGATTGTCTTTATTATAATTAATTTTAAGTAGTTTATATACAGATAATTATTTATTATTTATTTTTCTGTAATTATTTTAGTTTGTCATCCATATTTCTTCTATCTTAAAGATAATCTGTCCAATCTTGGTTTTATTCGTAGACCAAAATCCATTATTTTTAATAAGCTTATAACGTGATATTTTAATTTAAATCATTATTTTTTTATTCTTGAATTTAATTTGTTTGAGAACTATAGTTAGTTTTATAAAACTAATATATAAATTCTCCTTTTTCTTTATCTTATGGAAAAACCTTATTTTTATACATTTCAATTGCTAAACTTAGTTTTTCCTTTGTAAATTATTCTTCTAATTCTTAGTTATTAAGTAATTATTTTTATTTATCAAAGTTATCTTTTTAAATTAAATATTTTTATTTTTAATTTTCTAATTTATCCAATAAGCTATAATATTATTTTGCAAGATGATTTATTTCTAAATGACACATAAAAAGTTCATATTTATATAACAAAATGCTTATAATTTCTTTTTTATTTATTTGTCTTTCTTTTAATTAATTCTGTTATTATAGTTTTAAATTTAGACTTTAGTGCTTATTGTTTTAATTTTAATTTCTTAATACTTTTTATTATATTTTATTTTTCAAAGATAAAACTAGTTCCTGTTTATTAAAATTTGAAAGACAGGCTTGTTTTTTTCATCAAATAAAAGGATATTCGTTTTTTTACTTTTATAATGTTTCAATTTAAAACGTTTTTTGATTATTATTTTAATCTAATTTAAGTATTTATTTTTGTAATTATTTTAATAGGTGTATATAAAATTTATAAGAGTTTTGTTTGTCATCAAACTAGCTAATTTAATAATCCTCTAATTTTAACAAATAATTTCGAAATTTACTTTTATTTTTAATATTTATTTCATCCTAACTATCATGAATAAATTTATTTAGTTTTAAAACAAGATTTTTTTTTTACTCAAATATTATTTATTAAGCCTCTTTTATCTATTAGAATTAACCGAACTTTTTTGTTTTTTCTTTTAGTTCCTGTTTAATACTATTATAATAACTATTATTTTTAACACTTTAGTATAGTTTCAATAAAGTTTTTTAATCTTTTTTTATATTGAATTCCTTTTAAATGGATAATTATTCATTTTCTTGTGCAATATTTTCTAAGGTTTTATTATTTTAATTATTTAAAAAAATACCTTCTGTTTGTTAATTTAATTGTATATCGTTCTAAAACTATTCTTATTAATAAAAATTATTAGTTTTTTGTATAATTAAATTATTTTGTTAATTGATATATTCTTAATATACTTAAATTTTTTATATTTTTTGAGCATATATTAAATCAATTTTTTTGCAGTAATCAATGTCGAAGCTTATTAAATTATTTTTCCCAAAAACTTATTGTTATTGTAATATATTTTAGAATTTATTTTTTATTATTTGTATTTTATATAAAAGAAATTTTCTTTAGTTTAAAAACTTATCTTTTTAAGTATCAAATTCTTAATTTAATTTAATTTAGTTTATAGTTTATTCATCTCTTTGTAATATTTCATAAATCTATAAGATTTTTTCATTTTTAAATGATCAAATTTGCAATTTATTTGATTATTGAATTATATTTATATAAATACAATTACTTTAAATAATTATTTGATTATTCAAGGTAATTAAATTCATATTAATAATATTAGCTTAATACAAACTATATTCGTAGAGCTTTTAATCCAAAGAATTAAATGACCTAACTTCTAGCAAACCGTTTTAATAACACAAATAAATTAGATTTTTATCCTAAAAAAATTTAATTAAGATGATATTTTAATACTATAATCAAATATATTCCTTTATTTAAATGAGGGCACCTTTATAGGATTATTATTCTTCTACTACAAAAAGATAATGTTCTAATTAAATATTAGTTGACATTAAAAAATAGATTATATTATCAATTATGGCAATCTCGATATTATTAGATTCATTTAAATTTGTTGTTAATTTTAAACTTTACTAATTGTCAAAAACTAATTATCCTTCATATTGTTAGTATCTAATTTCATCTATTAATTTTTAAGGTAAACTTATATTTTAATCAATTAAAGTTACTAAAGAAGTAGATATAATATAATTATTAGAGTTTTAAATCTTTGATTTATCAATCAGTAAGTTGAGTTTACAAATATTGCTTTGCTTTGAGCTAAAATATAAATAAGATTAAAACCAGCAATATCCGTTAATTTAACTTTATAGCTAAATCATAAACAATGGTCATATTTCATTAGAAATATTTTCTAATATAAATATTTCGCTAGTATTTAGAACCATAATTTACTAATAATGGCAATGTATATCTATAATAGATTGATTGAAGATTTTAATTCGCTATTATTCAACAGTGTTTTCATTGAACGACAAAAATATTCCATCTTAAGAGCCTAAATATAAATATTGTCCGCTATATTGCATTGATGTTATAATTATCTAGTTTAATTGTTGAAATTAAATCATTTCCTTACTATCTGTATTATATTAAATTATTTGTCCATTAGATGTAGAAAACAAGATTTAATTTTGTTTAAATTTTGATGAACAAAGAATATTACCTATTGGTATTTGGTATAATAATTTCAATTCTATGAAGTATTAAGATTGACTTTTATTAATTATTAAGTTTAAAATAATTCCCTAATTATTCATTAAAATAATTTAGTAATTATTTTCCGATATTTTTATAAATTTATGAGTAATTATAGTCTGATTATTTAATATTAAATTTTAATCAATAGCTTGATATTATTAAATAATAATAATTTTGATCTCTTAATGATATTAATCCTGATCTTCAATTTACCATATTTGTATAAATAAATTTTAGTTGTAAGACAAAAACAAATTATTTTGTATTTGTTAAATCAAAATACTTTTTTGTTAATCCAGCAATATCTATTGTTTGTATATATATTACTTTGAAGATTAGTTAAGTTCATAAATTTATATTAAACCATTATAACAAGTAATTATCATATATTTTTTATTAAAATGAACAAAATCTATTTTTTGTTCAATATTTTCTCTAACATTAACTACATTATTTAATAATTTAAACCCAGTGAATGTTTTTTTTATTTAAAATTAAATTATTTAGTTTTCATTGTAAGTTATGAAATCACCATTAATATTATTTTAAACAAATTTTTATAACAAATTTTTACTTTATTTATAGACTATTAAGATTTATTTTGAATTTAAGCACCATATCATTAACTATTTTTATTAATCCTATTAACAGATAGTGTATAAATAACTATTATCAGCAGAAAAATACAATTCCAAAATTGTTAAATTGATCGAGTAATCCAAAGTAAACTTTTCTTAAAAAGTCTACTATTCCAAAAATTAAATTCATGCCTATTAACCGCTTAAACATAAGGCAATATATTTATTATTAAATTCAATACTTGTAAAATGATTATTTATAGGAGCGATATTTCTATATAAAATAACCTATGTTTATAAATCATATATTTAAGCATACAATCCTTGGCAAAAAATTAATTATTGCTAATTAAAAAATTTAACTAAATTACTTTAAAAAGGTACACCTAAAAAATCTTTTTAAAGACTATGTTTTTCAAACATTGTTTAATTATATAATTTTAATTAAAAATTATAATATGCAAAGGGGTTTGGGGTTTGGGGTT
>ERZ724506.190-NODE-190-length-23887-cov-4.109139_pt1 | contig 23887 bp, 14 predicted proteins | sample MGYA00376039_ERZ724506 | MGnify/ENA primary metagenome ERZ724506 (study PRJEB28724, sample SAMN07190887) | wastewater metagenome | isolation source: effluent of sewage treatment plant in Hong Hong | place: USA: Christiansburg, Virginia | collected 2016-03-01 ... | reverse complement strand
TTTAATTTGTCCAAGTTCACATGATTTTGCTTCTTTGGATCCAGGAGACATATAAAATTGCAAAAAATCTTCCTCTTTGCTTCGTCTCCTTCGCTTTTAATTTCAAAGGGATGAATTTACATTATTTAATCTTTATAATAGTTTCGTATTTAGCTTAAAGATTGGTTATTATTTAAAATATTATTCTTCTGTAAAATATTTTAACTGGGATTGCAGGGATTCTTTAAAACTTTGAGCATTTCTTAGTTGGAAAAATTACTAAAAAAGAATTTCTATTGATTATAAGTGTACAAATCAAATAACTGGTGAAAATTTTTGGCCCCTAACATTAATTAATTCGATTAAAGGTTATAACAACTCAAAGCCAACATCTTATGTCCTATTATAAGTTGAATTTGTTTTACTAAAGAAAAGCCTTTATGACCAAGGTAGAAATTTATGCCACATTTGTATCGATGATAGACCTCTTAAAAAAACTCAACGAGATTGCTCATGGATTAAGAATTTTCTCGGGTGAAGAATATTTTGGTTCCTTCAGAAATTTTGAAGTTGTACTTATACCAAAATCTCATATTCTGCTCAGGCATATTAATTATATATTTGACTCTATTCCCCTCGATGAGGATGCTCGGGATCCTCTGCTTGATGTTATTGGCAATGATTCTGATCTCAAATTTCATGTGCGATAGAGGGTCGATGATATAGCAGTTTATTTATATATAATTTAGACCAATATTTAATATGAATACATTTATAGTTTACAGGTCATCATAAAAATTTTACACTTATGTCATTTCCTATTTCTATTTTCGCTGCTTTGTTTGATTTTTCCAGGATTTCAATTACCTTTATTAGGATCTATTTTGGTTGTTTATAGAATTCTATTTTAAATATTTTTGTACTCTGTTTGGCTGTTGTGTGCTCTCCTTATGCGATAAATTGGAGGGTCTCCACATCTCCTATAAGGAAGTTATCCTTTGCCCATTTATACATATCATCTGCCATCTAATATGGACTGAAATGAGAGATTAAAAGTTTTTAAGTTCCAAATTGGAACTCAACGCATCCATTTTTTTATAACTATTTCATTATCACAGTAATTTCCTCTTTACTTAATTTTTCTACATACATTCACACGTACTCTGTATGCCTGTCGAGTTATCTTGGACAATAGGTAAATTAGATATCTCACTAATTGAACTATTGATGATGTTATTGCTGAGTTATTTCTGTGGTACTTGCGACAGTAGCTGTGGATAATTTATGCCCAGTAATTTATTTGCTTCCTTCTTGATTATTAATGTTCTTGCAGACTTAATGATTCCCAATCGTACGTAAAAAAAGGAGGGAATGATAATAATGTATCATAAAGCTTCTTCTTCTCTAAAATCACACTGTCCATTCAGCCTTACTTTAAATATTATAAATAATGAAAAGAAAGTCAAGATATGCCAATCGATAAAAATTAATATTTCTTTAAAGCCTATCATATTCTTAGCAATTTTATCTCTTAATCTCTTTTTGATTCATGGACTTTGGTATTTGATTGCTTCGTTTTTTTATTCCCCTTTTTCTCAAATTAATTGTCAATAAATTTTAGATTAAAAGTACTCTTTATCCAATCTTTTTCTTTGTAATATTGCGCAGGACATGGACTATTATTCTCCTTGCTTATTAGTTTTTATTCTTTGGGACTAAAAGTATAGGCCTTGATTTAATTTTTCTTTCTATTTTTATTCTATCTCTGTCTAAATCCGTATATATCTTCTATTAAATGATTTTTTATCTAAATATCCGATTTTACTCGTTTAAGACTCTATTCTTTATTTTTTTCCTCGCTTTCATGATCGTATTCAGGATCCCTCTCTATGCTTTGGTAGTATCTGGATTGATTAATGATAGCCTATATATTTTATTGAATTGTCTTATATTTTTGCCCATTATAGTCTATCTTTGATGTCAGTTTTTATTTTTAATTATATCGATCAACAATTGAATTAAAGGGATGAGTTGTTTTATTTTATTTTTCGAGATTCTTTGTTTTCTTTTAATTTAACTATTAATTGCAATCATCATCTTCTCTCCACAGTGATTATTTTGTAGGATGAATGAACCTGGGAACTTTTGATGTGAAAAATCCAGGATTTAAAGCATCTTTTAGTTTGATCTTTGTGCATTTGCTCTCTATATTCATAAAATTTTAATAAAAATCTGTTTAGTATTGCACTTTGTTTTAGTTTTTTCGGAAATTATTTATGGCACTGCCAAACGCAACTCTAAATTGACTTGCCCTTGACATAGGTTTTGAACCATTTTGTTTATAGTCATAAATAAATTAAAGACCCTGATTTGGATTGCTGGTGTCCTGAAATCTATTTTTATTTTTCTCAGTAAACATCAATCCCTTTTTAGTTGTTTGAACATTAGCTCTCACTTCATATGAGCCAGGACCAGGGACAGCATCATCAATAAATTAAGAATCATCTTATTATTAAATTCCTGTAGATTTTTATTCATATTTATAAGTTTAGGACTGGAAAAGTTATTATTTTTTCCGAGAGTTGTGCGGAGCAGTTAGGGGTTTAACTACTGTTAATTAACCCTCGTATTCGATATGTGAGACAGAAGCTATTATTTCTGAGTTTTACATCTTCTTTACACTTGAGTATATCCTTTTTTTCCCTTTCTTGATCCTGTTTGTGCTTTTAGAATAAGATTTTGAGTTTTTAATATTCTTCCCTTATTGCTCCTCTTTTGATCCGATATAAAAATTCTCATGGTAAGTCTATTTTATTGAGGGGTTCGTTTTTTTCATCATGATATTCTATAAATCAAAAGATTAGTCTTCAGATTTTTCAGACTTTTCGTATTTGTTCACTATTTTCTTATTCTATTTGTCGTCGAAAATTATAACTTTGCCTGTGTTGATGCTCTTTATTTGAAGTGTGTCACTGGAAAAAGATTATTTATTATAGATCATCTTTTCTCGCACTTTCAAATATTCAGGATGCTTGATTGCTTTTTTTATATTTTTATTTTGTTTTGATTTTTACTCCACACTGTAGATGTTATTATTGTAAAAGGGCTAGATCTCAGCTTGTTCATCAACGCTATCATTTTTATTTTTTGTCTTAATGTACGTTATTCCTTTGCAGATTTTCTTTTTCTCTTTTAGGTCACTCTTACAGTTAGAATATTGAGGGTAGTGAGAGCCTGGGCCAGGGGTGAGATTATTTTTAGGAGGAGACCATCTTGGCTATGAGTATACAAATGCCATATTTTCTAAAAAATGTATTAAATGTTTCTATTACAAAATATAGAAAAATAAGAAGTTAATTGCAAAAATATTGTTTAAATTTAATAAATTAGTCAATTAGGAGATTATTATATGATATTTCCGGTCAGACAATAAAAAATATTTATACACAACTCATATGAAGGAAAATCTTGCCTTACTAGCTGCTCTTCTCGTAGCAATTGCTTCCGTATCAATGATCACATTGAAATAAACTAATGAAGCCGAAAATCTTGAAGCCCCCTCCCAACTTGACTTTGTTAAAGGAATGGACTTTAAAAGATTTATGGGAATTTGGTATGATATTGCTTCTCTTCCTAACGCAATATAAAAAGGGTGTAAATGCCCTCAATCTTTGGATACCCTCCAGAGCTAACTTGTTATTGAACTTGCTGAGTCATGCATCATTTTGGGAAAGAACATCACATCCAAGAGTAAAGCAGTTGCTACTGTTGATGGGTATGGAAACTGGACTAATTGGAATGGGCCAATTTCTGCTCCTTACTGGGTGATTCATTTAGATCCAAACTATCAATGGGTCGTAATTGGTCAACCTTCTCGAAAAGGTTTCTGGATTATGAGCAGAAAACCTCATATGGATCAAAGCTTACTTCGAACTCTGATCGATTGGGGAACATCAAAATAATTCAATTTAAAAGATCTTTAATACCCAGATCAATCATGTTTCGCAAAAAATAAACTGAAAGTGTAATAAGATGGGAGCGTAAAAATAGAGATAGAATGATAATAAAAATGAATATTTGATTGTGACATAAATTTTATGTATTCGATTTTAATTAAAATTTATCTCAATTATAAATAGATAGGATAACCCATATCAGCCTCAAATAATAATAAAATGAGATTAACTTGAATTTCTGTTCATAATTTACATGTTGCTCTGTGGATAATAGTCAAATTCTTCTGGGTCTCTCCCTATTTGAGACTACGATTATGTCCATTAATTTAACAACAATTTATATATCCTTAATTATTTATTAATAATGCTGAAGATTTCTCAGTCTCTCACAAGAACCTTATTGTCTTCCAGTCAATTCAAATTCGGAGCTTAATCTGAAGGTGGAACATTCCTGAAGATGGTGGAATCCTATTTTGATAAGGCAGGAACACACACAAATATTCGAGCAGATAAATTAAATTTCTATAAGAAGCCAGATAATGTTGTCAAATTCTCCCTTACTCTCGTTCGAGGTACATCAATTCTTACCTATAGATGATGGATCAATCTAGATGATTCCAGCCTATCGATGCCAGCATAAAACTTATAAGCTACCAACCAAGGGCGGAACCAGGTATGCTTAATATGTCGATATTCATGAAGTATAAGCCTTAGCCTTGCTCATGACCCTCAAATGCGCTGTTGTAAATTTACCCTATGGTGGAGCCAAAGGAGGAATTAGCTTCAATCCTAGAAATTACTCTGCTGCTGAGATCTAAAGGTTGACTCGATTATATGCGATCAAACTTGCTAAAAAGAATTCTATTGGTGCAGCTGTTGACGTACCTGGTCCTGATGTTGGAACTTCTGAAAGATAAATGAGTTGGATGAAAGCAACATATGCAGCTTATTATGGCCACTAGGATATCAATGCTGATGCAGTCACGACAGGAAAATCTCAAAGTACAGGAGGCATTGGGGGAAGAACCGAATCTACTGGATTGGGAGTATTTTATGCGACTCGATAAATATTAAATCATCCAAAAGTTACAAAACAGTTGGATGTTGACCCTGGAATTAAAGGAAAGAGCTTCATTATCCAAGGATTTGGAAATGTGGGATACTGGGCTTCGAAATTCTTTGTCGAATAAGGAGCTAAACTAGTGGGTGTTGCTGAATTCGACGGAAGCATATATAATTAATAAGGAATCAACCCAGATTCACTTTTGTAATATAAACAAAAGAACAAAGGAGTGTCAGGATATCCAGGCTGCAAATATTTCACCGGCGAGGACGCCATTTATGAAAAAGCGTACTTTTAGTTTAACTTAGTGATATCTTCATTCCTGCGGCTTTTTAGAAAACAATAAATAAAAATAATGCTGATAAATTTAACGTCAAACTGATTGTCTAAGCTGCCAACGGCCCAACTACAATGGAGGCTGAACAAATTTTGTTGGACAAAGGTGTTAAATTTTTGCCAGATGTGCTCTGCAATGCAGGTGGTGTGACAGTGAGCTACTTTGAATGGTTGAAAAATTTAGATCATGTAAGACCTGGCCGAATGCAAAGAAAATGGTAATAAAAGAGTAAGCATAACTTGTTGTCAGTCATCAGTAATGCAACAGGAATTTCTCTTGACAAGTTCAACACAAAATTATTACTAGAAGGAGCGACAGAAAGGGACATAGTCTATGCTGGATTAGAGTAGATTATGTCTTCTTCTACAAATGAAGTTATCAGCACATCAATAAATAGGAAAGTTGACTTAAGAACAGCTGCTTTCATTAATGCAATTAACAGATTGGATGAATTTTATGCAATTACAGGCATTCACTGATAGTTTATACTGTTAATTTCTTCATTTAGCCATTCATATTTCTTTATAATTTAAATAAAAGTCAAGATAATTCATCAAGAAATAAAATTTTTTAACTCATAATTGATCTCAATCTATCAACTTTTAGTGTGAGATCTATAGGAGACAAATATGTCTTGAAGTTTTTCAATTTTAATTGGCCTTGAAGCAAATCGACTATACTTTTATGTATATAATTTTTGATAATTTTTCAAGTAAATTCCTGAGTTTTAATTAAATTTAATTTTAATTTCAACATTATAAACAGTAATTCTTAAGCGACAAGTATAATTTTAATACATTAAACTTTATCTCATAAAACTATTAATGAATAATCATAAGTAAGCAAGAAAGTAAGCCATTGCCAGAGCTAAACTATCCATCTCAAAGATTCCAATGATCAGTCGTAATGTTAATTTAGTCTATGACAAAATTAACAACACTCCTTCCTCATCTCCTGATATAGATGACAACCAGAGCTCAAGTTTCAGAACCTTTGAAAAAGTTCATTTAAAGACTATGGCAGACATTGATACTTTTAATGAAAAGTATCAACTTGGGAGGAAAATTGGAGAAGGTTCCAACGGAATTGTTCGATAATGTCTCCATATTAAGAAGAATAAAATTTATGCATGTAAGTCCATGATGTTCGATGATGAGCATATCCCCCTGCTATAGAGGAGTTTCACTGATGTCCGCAGAATTTAACATCCAAATATCGTCAAATATAAGGCTTTATACTTGGACCTTGAGAAACATTTAGCCTATTTAGTAATGTAATTTATCAATCTACCAAATTTGATGTAATTTAGAAGAAAACTACCTCAACCTATCAAATAAAACGTACCATTTTTATGAAACATAGGACATCAAGTGGATTTTTGAACAGCTTTTTAAAACGCTACAATATATGCACCAGAAAGGAATCAGCCATCGAGACATTAAGCCAGCTAACATTATGATAAATTAGTAAGCTCAGAAAATTAAAATTATTGACTTCGGAATTGCAAAGAAAATGATATCAAGAAAGCATAAGGTTGAAATGCTCACAATAACTGGCACTTTATTTTATCGTGCCCCTTAAATGTTCATCGGAGGTGGTTACAGTTAAAAAGTTGACATATGGGCAGCAGGTATTACTCTATTTGAAGTATTATTTGGGAAGACTCCTTTCGCTTCAGAATATCATTCAGAAACAATAGAAAACATTCAAAATATGGATATTTAAAAGGATCAGGATGAAATTTTTTAGACAAATCAAATATCAGATATTTTAAAAGATCTAATTATTCGATTACTGAGGAAGGATCCCTCTTAAAGATTTTCAGCAAAATAAGTAATACCTCATTTATGGTTCTGCAAATAAAAATTAAAAAAGAAGCAGCGAAACAGCGACTTAGGCCATATGGTCGAAACCTAATACTCGAAATTCAAAAAAAATTCCATCGAATATGATCCCGAATTGCTAAATTAACATAAAAGATTTTATGAGATTAAAACAAACAATAGCCCAACTTATCATAGGCTCTAAGTCGAAGACATTTGATTTTTTTTCGTTTTAAAATTACTAATCTTAAACTAAATAATTTGTGTTTTGTATAATCAACTGTTTTTTTCGCTTAAAAATTTCTCTTCAATTATTCTTATTGTGTCTTGAAAAGTTTTTACTGAATATCCTCTTCCAAATTTGTTTAAAAGATCATAAATTTAAAAATCATTCCCTCCAGGAAATGTTTTGTCTCCGAAGAAATATATTTACTCATAGTCCTTCAAGTATCGTAAACAATATGTTTTATCCCAACCTCTAGGAAACACATCAAATGAAATCTGGCCTCCGATTGAGTAGACTAAATCGTACTATTAGAAGTTCTTTTTCAATTCTTCAATAAATTTTTTACGGATGTTGTGCTATTTATCATAAATCTAAAATTAATCTCTTTATTTTTGAGAACAATTTCTTCCGATTGGCGAGACATTTATTAAACCTGTTCTGTATTCGATAAAAGTCCCTCTTTTAACAGGGATATCGACCTAAGATAGATAACGAAGGCAGAAATTAATGAATTTTTTGAGTTTTTCTTCTCCTAAAAACTTGCCAATTTCCTAAAACATTCACACGTATACCTATTGACCAATGATCTTATCTCCTTCATAAGCGAGTAATCCATTTTCACTAAATAAATACTTAGCCTTTTGAACACCCTCTTCTCCTATTTGTCCTTTAATCTTGTGAAGATCACTTCCTCCAACAAATCCAATGTCGATGACTTTTCCTAACTTTTCGAGGCAATCAAGCATGGTTTTTTATATATTCTATATCTTAATCTATACCAAATACATTTCTGGGTTTGGTGAGTGTGCCATCAACATCGAACAAACATATCCTTTTAATAGCCTTCATTACTATTTTGTTTATATAATAACTTGCTAATAATTATTAATAAATAGCAATGAAATTTATGCAAGTGAAAATAAATATAATAAATATAGGTTCAAAATGGATAATTTCAACTATAATCAGTAATCACACAGTCATTAAATGGAAGAAAACAAGAAAAGATTAGATTTCTATCGACTTCACTACCCCAGCCGAAAATCTCCTCAATCTGTCAGCAAAGCCTCCAATAAAATGAGGTCAAAAAGTGTCATATCAGTCATTCAAACAAACCAAAATGAATAAAAATAAAAATAAGTCTACAACCCTAAGGGTTCCATTAGGAAATTAGTCGCAAACAAATCGATAAAATCGCACAGTATGTTCCTCAAAGATAAAAAATAAGCATAAAAATATAAATAAAGTCTCACATTCAAAACAGTTTTGTCGAGTAAAACCTCTCACAGAGACCTCAGCACTGTGATATTACCTTTTAATAGTTTAAAGTAGATAGAGTAGTTATCGAAAAGAAGTGTGAATGTAAAATTAGCACTGCAGAAATCCAGAGATGAGAAAATTAAGATGAACAAAATAGTGATGTCTCATAAACAAAATGAAGAAGTGAAATTAGATTATTTGAGAAATAAGAGAGACTAAGTTTAGAACATGATTAATTAAGAAATCAATGGTATTTACTGTTAGTTTTTCAAGAAGGAGTATGAATTGCTGTATGGACCCGAAGACGGGGAAGATAAATTTCAGGAAAAATTAGCTGAGCTTGTTTCCACTCTTTCACAAAGAGTCTTTAACAGCGGTTATTGATAAATTAGTAAGGATTTTTTCACTATTAATAAACTACATATAATAATTATTAGATATCATTGATGAAGAGATTAGAAGTTTTGCAAGAGCAGATCGCCAATAGTGGGAATAATCAATAATAATCAAAATTATCTCTCTACTACAAGGGACCAGTGGCTTACATCTCAATGAGAAGTCCAAAAGATTTAAACTGTCTGAGCCAGCAAATGATAAGATAATTTTGTGAAGCTTTTAACAAAATACATCATGATGAGCAAATTAATGTCATTGTGATCGTGAGTGAACTGAATAACATCTTCTGTGCTGGTGCTGATATCAAATAATTTTCTAAATCATCTTTCAATTATTAATATGGAGTGAGGTATGAGCCCTTGCATTTGCTCATGGAAGCATTCCATAAAAATAGGAAGCCAGTCATTGCGGCCGTCAATGGAAAAGCTTTAGGAGGTGGCTTTTAATTAGCTCTCTTATGTGATATAATTTTGGCTTCTGAGAAAGCTTATTTTGGATTTCCTTAAATCAATCTCGGTCTAATGCCAGGCATTGGAGGAACTCAAAAATTCACTAAAATTGTGGGGTAAAAAAAGGCAATGAGACATATACTAACTGGATAAGGCTTTAATGCCGTGTAAGCTTGGCAGCTAAATATCGCTTAGAAAGCGTCTTCATAGAAATTTAATTAATAAGTAAATCGAAATAAATATAGATACAATCATTGGCGTAAAAAATTGGATCAAAAGCCCTGACAGCGATAATCATAGCAAAGAAAACAGTGAAGCAAGCTTCTAATATGACAATGAACCAAGGACTAGAATATGAAAAAGATGTATTCTATTCGCTGCTGAACACGAAGGCAGCGAAAGAAGGGATTTCCGCATTTGTGCACAAGAAAAAACCTGATTTTAAGGGCCTTTGATGTTAATTTCTAATAAGTTCAATATATTAACTGATATGTAAGATAAAAACTCATATTCAAGCATCACCAGGCTAAAGCATAATAGCCCCACGACAGATAAAAGTTTAAAATTAAGTAACTACGTGCAGTAAGTAACCTCTTTCGATCCTCCCATTCTCTGTCCTCAGCACTACCATGATAATATTAGTTATATATGCATCGATTGTAGATTTAAATGCTTGTGTGGGACATGCCTTCAGGAAGGAACGCATAAAGCTCATCACATAAAAAATATTGATAAGGGCAGTAAGATAATTGAGAGAGCTTTAAACGAAGCTTTAATTCGACTTCGATCGAAATCTGATTTACTTACTAATTTGAAGGATTATATGAAAATTCGAAAATCAGACATTTTCCAATAGTATAAAGAATACCAAAAAACATTCATCACTAATCTCGAAAGCATAGCATTGGATCTTGAGTAAAAACGAAGGAAAATAAACGAACAAATAGAGAATTATCGAAAGAGTATTGATGATATAATTGATTCATTGATCTAACAAATTAATTAATAATCAGTAATGACTCTCGAAATAATCAATGTAGTTGAGACCAAAGCAGATAAATTTAAAGAAGATCCCATCTCTTTATGTATCTTTTACGAAGATAAGAATTTATAGTTGGAGAAAATGGTTTCCCAATCCACCTCTAGGTTTGAGTACTTTAAAAAGCAAGTGCCTGATATTAGTTGGTCTCTCAATCCCGAAATCTTTGATGTGCTCAAAAATTAAATCAAAAGCTTAGATATTGCAACATCTCAAGATTAAGTAATACTGACATCAAGTTTTTCAGACCCAAAAAACTCATCAAAGAAGCAAGAAATAAACCATTTGTAAAAAATTAAAAATAACTATTTTTTTGCATGCAAAACTCCCAAACCCAGAGAAGGTCATCGAAATACAGTGAACAATTTTAGGAGCCCAGGGTCGAATCCCAATAAGAAACAAAATCAGGGTGGTAGATTAAACTCGATGCCAGTTAGCCCTAGTAAATAGAAGTCTCCCAAGAAAAAATCGAATGGAAAGATTAAAATGGAATAGCTTAATAAAAAATTCAAAAAATCGAAAAAATGAGTTTAAAATGATAATTATTTTTCCTATTTTCTATAATGAACATTGAAAGCCAATATTTTTTTCTAATTATTTAAGAATCATTAAAATTATTGTTTATTTTGATAATATTTTATAAATCTTGTGTGTAAATAATTTAAATAATGGGGTCTGTATGCTTGGAATTAAAAAAAATAGACACAAAATAAGCAATAGCGAAAGGAGAAAGTATTTATAATCTTATGAAGCGAAACTAAGAGCGTTAGATTTCATAAAAATGTTGAAAAAAAATCAGCTTTCCACTGTTTGGTTAGCAAATAATCTCAAATTAAAAACGTTCTGCGCCATAAAAGCGACCAAAAAAGTGCAGGCTAGAAAGAAAAATTGCATACAAACTGCTATCAATGAACAATCCATTCTTTAAACTCTAAACCACCCCCTTATTGTTAATGTCATGGGGACTTTCCAGGACCTATCCAACTTATACATTGTTCTAGAATATATGCCCTATGGTAGCCTTAGGGATTATATGAATATCTCAGGCACCCTGACTGAAAGCCAAGCTCGTACTTAATTCTTAATTCAGGTTTTGTTCTCATTTGCATCCTAATTTCGGTTGAATATTTGCACAAGCGGCACATTGCCCATTTAGACATTAAACCTTAGAATATATTAATAGATAAGTTTGGTTATTTTAGACTTTGCGATTTTAACTTAAGCATTGACTTTAAAAAAAAAGACAAAAAAACTTTATTAACTGGGACTGGAACTTACGGTTACCAGGCTCCCGAAATTTATCAAGACGAAACCCTGATAGGGATCTCATCTGATTTATATAGCATTGGAGTTGTTGGAGTATAAATGTTAACTGGCTATAGAAGAAGAAATTCTAAAGCAGATGCTACTCAATATTTAAAAGAAACTGTAAAATAAAGGAAGAATTTATCATTAGATTGCACAGATTTCATATTGAAATTGCTGGAAAACTTGCCATCCAATCGGATTGGCGCAGGGGGAAATTTCGATGAAATTTGGAAGCACCCTTGGTTATATGTATGTCCAACCTAGAAATTATAATATTCATAGAAATCAATACCTAGTTTTATCCATGATGAATATCGTAAATATATTGCAGAGTATTCCAAGTAAAATACTCCCAGCAGCAGTTTCGAAGACGAAGAAAATGACTAACTGCTCAACAAAACTATGCTGGAAGACAGAAGGTTTCAGAGACTATTTTCTAATTTTAGGACAATTTAGTAAAGAAATTTACTTTTGTGAAATTTCTATGGTAATATTTATCCTTATTCTTTTTATTTTTCCTTACCTCTATCAAATTAAATAAATTATTTGGGCATAGTTTAGTTCGTTTATTCTGCCATCGCCTTCCACTTTTTATAAATTTATTCTCAAAAACTGCTCTTAGCAACAGGATAGATTTTATATTAAAAAGAAAATATCAAAAACAATATATTACATACACAACAGTTTTTCTTTTTTAAAGTCATTGATGTGTTTATTTTGATTAAAATAGAAAAGAGAGTGATCGATTTCCTTCATAGATGTTAGGGCCATCCAGCTACCTTGTTGATCCCTACTCTGAGGCCTAGCATTCAATGAAATTGGAATCTAGTACAGTTTTGCACTAGCACTTCTCCTCTTGAATCATTTCTTTGATGGAGCGTGAGAGAAACTAATTTTTATTTAAAGATATCTAGGGATTCACTTTCATCCTAACTTTTTACTGATTCTATCTTGGTTTGTTATGAATAGTAACATTGATGCACTGAAACTTAGGCTTCTTTTTATACTTGTTCGTGACAACAGTCAATTATTTATCTGGTTGAGACTAATTTTTAGCTACAAAAAACATATCACAACATTATAGAGTTTAACTTTTATCGAATATGTCTCCCTTTCGATATCCTCTCATTTTTTTTATCTCAGAATTGTTATTTAATTTATTATTAATCTATAAATTGTTAAATCTAATCATTTAATTATTATCTTTTTATATCCTATCTTCACTTTTATTATATATGGCCCAGATATAAGATTAAGAAGGACTTTCCCTACTTCTCAAATGTCCCAAGAAAAAATATATCAAGCATATCATCGAATATTCGGCTTGTCTTAATTCATGTCATAACTATCCACCTTTACATTTCAAAACACCCATTATCTAATCCATCCAAGCTGATCTATAATTAACCACGGAGTAGTTTCATAAGCTGCTTCTATCTTTGTCGAACTTGATTGAAGTAGCTTGTGCAATTGGGTTTGATTTCCAGAACAAAAATGTGTTTTCTGAATAGTTTGACCCACAGCTCAAATAAATATTGATCAACTCAATCGAGGGCATGCAGGCAGAGATTGAATAGTCCAGAGTTGACAATACACGGATCGGGAACAAAATCATTGATTTTAATTGGAAATTAGATGTACAAGTTGCAAATTAAAAAGGGAAGAGCAACACTCCGAATGTAATGATTTAAATTTAATCACTGAGCCAGGCTGAACTCCAAGTCGATAAGATTCAAATGAAAGGAGAACAATTCATGGCATTTTTTGGCAATTTAAAAAAAGTTAAAGATGCCCTCCTGCAACTCGTAGACAAAGGGTAATGACAATGAGTTTATATATTCTGACTATAAAAGTTAATAATTTTTAATTACCGATTTAAGATTTGAATATAAATTTAATGATTATAATTTTTAATTAATTATAAATTTAGAAGTGAATACTAAATACTTACTTCAGTTCAGTCATTCTTATGTATGAAATTGGTATGCTCTAATAATTTTTTTCTTAGCACTATCCTTTGTCTCCTCTCCATGCAAGACAACAGTAAAGTGATCTCGAATATCTACTAGGGTATTGAGATCGAAGAGTCCAGCAACAGTTTTGTTAAATATCATATGGATATCCCTCAGGTGATTGAATCACAAAATGAAGTGGAATGGGAAAAATGGAATTTTAATGTTGAATAGCCTAAGAGATTTTCTTATCTGATATGTGGAAGCCATGAAGTTCTTCAGAATGTGACTTGCTTCAAAACATTATTCTCTGAAATTAAATAAAGGAGCAAAATATCTGAAGCTTTTTTATCTTATGAGCATAAGCTACCTCCAAAAATGAAAGGAGCTATCATAGAACTCAGGGACAGCTCAGATATGAACCTTTACCAAGCGTTATTAATTCTCACTTAAAAGTTTGTGTAAATATAAAAAAAAACACGTGAGGATTGGAACTCAGTATACTCTCTAATGGTGGCTATCCCCCAGATGCTAATCCCTGTGATCATGGGTAAGGAAGGGAAACTATTGAATCGAATAAAAAAGTTATCAAATTGTTCTATTACTGTTTATGGACCTTATAAAAATTATAACTTTCAAAATATACAGGTAACATCAGCTTGCATTGAAAATGTATGCCAGGCTTGTTATATGATGTATAATTTGGCTTATAAAATACTCAAATGTCAGCCAGTAGCCCTTCAAAAGTAATGGTTTTCGGTCCCTTTATAATGTAAGGTGGGTATGTTAATATCAAAGTAAGTTTATTCAAAGATTTTTTATCAATATTAAGCCTACATTAATTCTCTGAGAACAGAAACTGGAACATCTTTTTAATTCATAAATTACAAACCATATAAATCTAAATTGAGATAAAATTAAGAAAAGATAATTATGATTTAAGGTAAATTAGATCAAGTGAAAATCTTTATAAGTAAATTTCTATTTATTATAGATCATTTATTGAGACTGATGTGGTATGAAAATTGTTTAGAGGACGATTTTTACATTATCCTTTCCAATTATCTGGCCAAAAATATAACTAACTTAAGTGGTAAAATTTTAAGGGATATGTCCAGCAAGAGTGAATATATCTATATGGATATTAAATAAAAGGACTCGAAATTCAACAGGCTTCTGCTAATGGGAAGCTTATAGGGTAAAATTAAAGTTATCTGCCTATTATTGTAATTTATTTGTTTCAAAAAATAAATAATAGAACAAGAAAATGAGAAGGATCGGATAAATTACATTTCAGAAGTGGAAATAATAAAGAAAAATCTCGAACCAAATTGGATTAAAGAAGATGATATTTCAGAAAACAATTCAGATTGCTCAAATAAAAAGAAAAGAATAAAAAAAAAGGTCAAAATAGCGACTAGAAGCAATTTGAAAAAGAAAGACAAACATAACAGAATAAAAAAGGCTTCTTTATTGAAAAATTTGAAAAAAATCTCACCAAAAAAGATATCCAAATTCGAGTAACGAAAGATATAATTTAAAATAATGAATGGTTTGATTTAAAATCATATTGTTGCGGGCCTTCTGACTGAAAACATGAAATTCGAATGATAAAGATTACAAATAAATTATTATAAAATTATTAATCATTTCTTTTTCTTTTTTTTTGCTGGCTACACCCAAAATGGATTCGATAATAGATTTTTTGATGGCATTGAAGTTTCAGGTAACCCTGACTCATCCTAAGGAAGACATAAGCTGGATGAAAGGGCAGTGATATCAACAGAAATTTTACTTCTGGCCAACTTCTATTTTAAAGCGATTACCTCATCTAGTTGTTTTAATCTTTATTTTGATTTACTGTGTTTTCTTAAAATGTCCGAAAATCCTTTTCTTTATTATTCCAATTGACACATGGATTGGGCAACCTCTCTTTATTAAAAGTCTTTTAAATCAAGCATTTTCCCAAATTTTTTCTTTAGCATATTTAATTTATCCTTTCGAAGGGTTTTCTCGTACATTTAGCTTCTGTTATGAATGGTAGGCAAAGATAAATCTATTTCAGGCTTAGAGGATATCATTTAAAATGTTTTACTTAGTCCATATTTCTTGGCATCGTTGATTGCAAAGGGTTATTATTTTTCTGGCTCTTCATAACTAAATTTATATTTGTCATAGTTGAGCCCCATATTTTATATTCTCTTTGTTACTTCTTTGTTTATTTTGGATTTCTTTGCTGCCCAGTCGTGCATTAACTCAATCATTTGACGATCTTCATGTTGTTTTCGAACTAAGTCACTCTGCACTTTCAAATATCTATCATCCATCTTTTGATGGCTTGTTTTTTGTTATTTCGTTTTCTCTTGACCCTCGAAGATGTAACTTTTTAATTTTGGTGCTAATTTATCCTCTTGAGGAATTTCTTACTATTATTAGGGTTATTCATTATTCGGCTATTACCCGAACCCTAAGTCTTGGACAGGCTGCTATGGTTGCTATTTTGGAACTTCAGGATTTACAACTGGTTGATCTCCTTATTTTTTTTATTGACCATTCAGATTTTCAGGATTTTAAGGATTTAAAGGGTTTTAGTTTTTATCTCCTTCTTGAGCTCCCTATTAAACTTAATATTATTTTATATATTTCAGTCTTTATATTTTAGGATAAGTGATTCTTGGTGCTTTTTTGGGTTCTTTTTAAGAAGAATACTTTAAAATACCAAAATTCAAACTTTTTCTATTGTATTCAGCTAATCTTATATCAGGAGTTGGTAACTATTTATGTGTTGTTCTCCATTTTCTGATGTAGGGCAAGTTTTGATGAGCCGAAATTTATGATGGAATCATCGTTGAGTAATCGATCTTTTTGTATCCAGTTTATTTCTTAAACTCTGGACTAGTATTTTTACTTTTCGTATCCTAAATGAAACTTTTAGTCAATTTATATCTAATCACTCCTTGATTTTTTCTTTGAATGATCAGCTTTTCTTATTTTTCAAACCAATCAAAAATTTAGTTTAGCCTATCTATCTGTAACTCTTTTGTGAGGAGGTTACAGAGAGTACTTAGAAGACTAAACAAACGATCGTAAGCCATTGCCTCATATGAATCATTAGCAGTTAAGTTTATCAAACTTTTGTTATATTATTTTAATTTATAGATGAGTGTTTGGAATTTTTATTGGTCATTTAGAAAGGGATTGCTGAGGAGATTCATATCAAAGGGGATAGCCCCAAATACATCTTACACAATCCTTTTTTAATTAAAAGATCTATTTTTCTCCTTGACTTTCTTGATCTTTTTAGCTTCTGTTTATATCATGCCAATAATTTTATAATCGGATATAAATGAATTGAGGAAATATAAAGTATATTAAAATTAGATGAATTATAAAGTTTAAACTAAAATCAAATTATATAACTTAAATGGCAGATTCAAAAGTTTCCGAAACGCCCTCACTAGAAGTTTATATTCGAAAGTCAGATCTTGATGATGTATAAGCTATCAACAAGCTCATCACTGAGGAATAAATCGATAACCTCAACAATCTTTACGATTTCCCTACTGTCCTGAATCTATTTGAAAAGTAATCTCTTTCTTTATCTCTAGGTCTTATATTTCGCTCACAATTTTAAATACTTAACAGTAGATAATTGGTGTAGGATGTTTTAATGACTCCCCTCAAGGATTTAGAGGCAAGTATGATAATGTACATGAAAATCTGTGGGAAGAATGGGTTGACAAAGCATTTAATACTGAAGGATTACTTATCAATAGTTACAATTCTTTGTGGATGACTTTCTTCCACGTCGATCCCAGATATAACGAAACAATCGAATTAATTACATAGAAGCTCTTACAAAGTTTGTATGTCCTTCAGCCTCAGCTGGAAGGAGTTCTGTTCTTGAAAAGAGGAGAAGCTGGCTCCATTTAATAATTATAGGATATATATAGAGTTGTCAAGGGTCATTTTCTATAATTTAAACTTAAAAATCCAGATATATTGAAGGGCTTAATTGGAGTTAGTTACAAATCCAAAGTTTTTTATTCTCCCAAATCACATGTCAATGAAGCAATGGAGATCAGAATGGCCAGATAAGAAGATCATGATGACTTAGCTGAAATATTTAATAAACAATCTTAAGTTTTAACATCGCAGTTCGGTTAGTTTTTCATTGCTGATTTAATTGCCACTCAAAACTTAACAAGAAGAATGAATAAAGGAGGAAAATCAGAAGGTAAAGCTTTAGTAGGTCAAGTAGGAGATAAAGCAATTGGTTTAATGAGTATTTCTACAGAGTTAGATTATGGATTGTTAAATCAATTCTTTTAGTTATAAATTTATGAGCATCTCATTAAAAGAGATCTTCTTTAAGCTATTAATAATAAGTATGATGAGATCAAACACAATTAAAGAGTTTCAAGATAGAGAGAATAAAAAAGAATCAAGAAGCTAATTCATGAAGAGAGGATAAAGTCTTTTAAAATAGGACAGAGAATCTTACTTCAAAACTATTGTCTATAGAAAGAGGCTCTATTTAAGAACTAATTCAATAATATTTTGAAATAATAACCAAGAAATCAAGTGTTGACTGATGAAGGCTTCCAAAAAATGCTTTAAACTTGTCTGGGCTAGTTTCAACTCTATATCCCTTCTTAAATTTTTCAGAAATATCCTTAATATTCTAAAGATCTATAGACCATCGTTTTATCTCCATCATAATTCTTTATAGAAAGCTTATAACTTTTTGGATTACCTAAAAACTATGTTAAGAGATAAGGGCATTGGAAAGATTGGTAAAAGTCAATTTTATAAAAGAGAGCTGATGATCAATTGAGAAGACCAAAAAATAAGAAAGTTACTGCAACTAAAAAGAAAGGAAATGCTAAAAAATAAGAGGATAATGAGATTAAACCTCCTTCTCACTTTGATTTGAGCCCTCTGAATGAAGCTTTTCTAAAATTCATTTCAATAGGAGCTTAAATTAGAACTATATTTAGACAATAGCTCAATGAAAAAATGAAAAAAGTTCTCATGTTATTCTGTGATGAAAAGGGCCAAATGATTGCTGAAAGAGTTGTTGATATGAATTCTTTAGGAAAAGTAATGAATAGCTGTGGAATTGCTGTGAGTCCTCAAGTGAGTCAAAATATGAGTAGTTTGCTGGAAACTTTTGGAGGAATCAGTTATGATTAAAGAATTGTGCAAATTTAATAGAAATAATAAAAAAAGCCTGGCGGGAAGAAAGAGGCAGGTCCAAAATTGGTAGATGTAACTCAAAAACTCGTTTCTTACAAATAATTTGCAGCAGCAATCTAAAATATTGGCATCTTTGATACAGAATTAGCAAAATTAGGGTTCTTAAAGAACAGCCCCTCCTTAGACTCTGAGGTCAAAAAGATAAAAGAACAAGAAGAAGCAGCTGCTTAGAAATAGTAGCTTGCAAATAGAAAAACATTTGATTTAGGATAATACAAAGACATTCTGAAAAATCTTAAACTTGGGTAACTTCCACCTATCCCCTATGAAGCAAATAATGCAATTGTAATTAATTTGTTTTGCATTGATGAAATATTCTAAGCCAGAAGCTTATAGTTTGTGGAGTACGCATTTACTCTTTTCCCTAACAGAGACTATATCATCATAACTCAGCCTTTTACAGTAGCCTAGAATACTTTAGTAAAAAACTTTATTCAAGTACCCCATAAAAGAAATTCTACATTTTAGCACTGCTTGTACATCTTCCATAAGGATTATCTTTTTTCAAAGGAAATAAAAGTTAGGAGATCTAAATTAGAAGATATTGACAGAGCTCAATATTTAATCCAATAAATGATTAATCCATCATAAATAGAATCGACAATAAAGAACTCTATCAACGAGACGTCATCCATGTACTACACGTTGACTGTTACTTGTGGGCAAGATTTGATTGGAATGTATACGGTGTCCAAGACTGTTAATTTGGATTATTATATTTCTCATTTCTTTGTTCAAGATCATATCATTCTTAATTAGCACCAGCGACAAGCTCATGGAAAAGTGATATATTCACTTATCAATCCTTTGTTTATAAAAACAGTCAGATTTATCTTAAAGTAGATCATGAGACTGACAAATAAAACCTGTCTATACTTTTAAGTCCATAATAGAACATTACTTCCTGACATTTTTAATTAATTTACTCCACTAAGGATGAGAATGTTCCCTCACTTGCTCAAAAAGAAATGGAATTTTAAATATGAGCAATAAGATTTATAAAGAAGATTAAAAAATAAAGGAGGAGTTGACATGGATAGAAACCCATATGATGAAGAGTAGGCTCCTTTCTCTTTGTCAATGATCACAAAAAAAAACTTGAACTACATCAAATAAAGTAACAATACGAGAATTGTTGTCGTTGGAGCATCAGACACAGGAATATCATTCATCTAATCTTTATTAACTATAAAGAATATAAACTTCACAAACATCATGCTCTTAAGTCCTGGTGGAATCGTTACAATGCATGTTAAAAACCAAAAAGACTACCTAAAGGCTTGCAGTACAAACTATACACTTGAGTAGTTGAAGAATTTAATGATTGATGCAAGAACTACAGTTGTAGATTCAAAAATGGTTAAATTGGATAAGAAAAACAAAAAAATTCTCATAGACAAAAATGCTTACATCTCATTTGATTTATTGATATTGTCAGTTGGTCTTATTGACACACTATTACAAAGCCATGGGTTAATATCATATGGCTTGGCTACTTTCCCATTTTATAAAGATAAGCAATTTGTAAAGGGTGTATACTCAATAGATGATCCATACTTATACCAACATTTCAATCTTGAATCAGAGAACATAAAGCTCCTAAAGAGAAAGAAGAAACCACAAAACATTACAATTTATGGGAGAACTCCTCATACAATTGCGTTTATTAGTGGAATTATCTCAAGAGGAGTTGATCCAAAGCGAATCTATTATGTCGTACCTGGGTCTATCAGAAGAAGATCTAATTATTTCTAATCTAACCAAGATAGGATTGAATATGACTCAGTTCTAATTAATGATCCTGATACTTTTTAGGACCCCAATGTCTAAAAATAGGTCATCAGCCAGCTCAGATCCATTGGAGTCAATGTAGAACTTGGCTTTGAGTTCCATGGAATTTAAGGCAGTAATTATTGTAATGGTGTAAAATTCCGAAAGAAAGCCTAAAACTATGACGAGCTTGAATAAATGATAAAGAAGAAACATGCATAAATTGCTTTGAAAGCCCAATAATTAAATAATAAAGTCCAAGATGAGTTTGAAGAGGATTCAGAGGATTTGTAATAAAAGATCTCACCAGAAAAATAAATTGAAATAATGAAACAAAAGCAATGGAAAGAACTATTTACACCTTCTAGCTTCTTTATTACCTCAGGCCAGGTCGATATTGATAAATAGATTTTCAACATCATCCATGAAAATGGGCTTGTGTATAATGGAAGACTTATAGTGAAGTCAAATTTCCAAACCACTGAAAATTAAATATTTGCATGTGGAAAAATATGCTAATTCAGTCAAAGATACAAAAACTTTGCAATAGGAAAAAGTTTGAGGCTTGATCGATACAATGGACGATAACTTGGACGCATTCTAAGTCAACATGTTTTAGAAATAATGAACTTAAGTTATTTAACAACTGAAAAATACACATAAGATTAACTTCCAAAGCTTTATATTCCTGTTGGAATAGGTAGCGCCCTCTTCAACGATATGGTCTACTATTACATAAAAAGAACATAAAACGCTCTCCCCAAAGTAGTACTATAAAAAAATATTCGAAATCAAGAAATAATATCAAAAAATCTAAAAGATTTTAAAGGTCACTACATTAAATTCAGTATTGATCCCAACGGAATCATATAATCAGTTTCTTATATGGGGAGCGAGCAGGTCGTAGTCCCATCTTTGATGTCCTTTGTGGGAATGTCAATTACTTACTTAAATAAGATTATGAAAAGAAATGACCATGGAATGATTCCTGATATTGTTTAGTTTTTATCGGAAAATTGGGCAATATGTCTCTATCATGAGCTATTCAGTTAGTTCAGACACTACATAAAGAAATCGTTATCTAGTAACCCTGTGGCTTAAAGAATAAACAACAGAGCATCGGAAAAAGCTTCAGAAGGGTAATATTTCTCAAAAGAGTTCATGTCATAGATAAAAGCACTAATACCTCAATAAATAATAAACTAAATTCGTGCAGGTACAATCGAATTCATTGATCAAAATAAGAACCATCTGCCCATGTACTACATTCCCAAAAACCAAGAGAAAATATGAGTTGATTTAATTGTAAATTCTTTATAATATATTCAATCAATATATGGATAATTATTTATCATATGAATTATTGAAATTACCTCTTCATATTTCTTCAAGAATATCTTAAAATAATATTGGTTTTTGTCTTCTTTCATTGTTTCTGCCACGAATATATTTTTTAGGTAGCTCCACCATGTTTTCCTTCTGTCTTCTTATCAAATGTCTTGTATTTACCAATGTTTTTGATTAGTTTATTTATGAGAATTTCTTTTTAACTAATAAACGCACTTTCTAACGTAATTGACTTTCATTTTATTATTACTTCGGACAGACATTTTCTAGCTTTACTTTCGATGGAGAGTACAATGTCTTTGCCTTTCTCTGCCTCATCCTGATTTATTTAATAGAAAATTATCTGCTCTTCACAATAAGAAAGGAATGAGCTTGGAATGTTTTGGCAGGCTCAAAATTGAAACAATCTTGATTATTAACTTTTGTTTATAAACATACTTACTATGATTACAACTTGTTTAACAACTTCTTTAAATTAATCCTATTATTTTCTGCCAAAGCATCTTACTAATACTTTTTAAATTTGTACCGAGTCTCAACATTTTCGATATTTTGTAAGTATGCGCTGGTACTGTCCATGGTACTATTTTTAAAGAACATGTTTAACCGCTATTTTTCTGATTTTTGACTTGACCCAAGTGTTTTTCTGTTCCTCATCATCTGTAATTTCATGTCCAAATCTCACTTCAACCTCAATTATATTTTGCTAGGTACTATTTTATAACTATTATTTCATAATATATTTTATTTCTTTTAGATTACTCCTATAATATTATGTAATAACTAAATTTTTATCCTTTCTAGATTAGATTTCAATGTAAATTTATTGAAATAAATTAATTTAAATTTGAAAAAATTATAAAATCTCTTTGAAATCATTTTTTTCGCTTCTTTTTTATCTCAGACTTTAAATCTGATACATACTTCTTGATCAATTCCTCGACAATATCATTCTTCATCAAAAATATTTTATTTATTTAATTATGTTTGTAATTTTTAAAAATTATATTTTGTTTATCTATCATTTGCTGCAGGACAAGCTCTCTGTTGTTGCCCTTAAGTCTAAACTATCATGCTTGAAGAAAGGGGATACTGATTAATTTGTCACTTTTGATTTGTTTTATGGTTAGAATACTTTTTTATCTGCTATTAATTTCAGAACGCTTGAATCCTGGTGGAAAATTGAATTTAGTAAGCTTTTCAGTTATGATCCCTTTTCTTTCATTTATTTCAGACTTTCCTGTTTCTAGTTCATTTCTTTTAGTAGTTTGGATCTTTTATTTTCAGCGAGTTTTATCTTCACCTGAAGCTCATCTATTTACCCAGCACATTATTTCTGTTCTTTCTATCGTTTTTAGCTGCTCTCTAAAGACATCTTCAGCAAACTGCTGATATTTTGTTCCGTTTACACCTACTTATTGTAAATTAATTTATCATAGCAGAATCTGTGCAAAAAGTTTTGAGCTGTCTCCAGTTTCAAATGCATCAGATGATCGTTCTTCTCCTGCTTTTATATTTTTAGTTGTAAGATCTGGCTTTTCAGCTCTTCACTTTCAGATAAATGTTCCAATTTAATAATTTCCTATGATTATTTTCTTACTGTTTCGAGTAGCTTTTTATTTTAATTAGAGAGTTCGATCAAATCTTTGTTCACTCTCACAATTTTATTTCTAATTTATTCTTTGGCGATATCCAGTTACTATTTTATTTGTTTTTACATACT
>ERZ724506.188-NODE-188-length-24145-cov-24.464550_pt1 | contig 24145 bp, 47 predicted proteins | sample MGYA00376039_ERZ724506 | MGnify/ENA primary metagenome ERZ724506 (study PRJEB28724, sample SAMN07190887) | wastewater metagenome | isolation source: effluent of sewage treatment plant in Hong Hong | place: USA: Christiansburg, Virginia | collected 2016-03-01 ... | reverse complement strand
CGGGGTGTAGCGCAGTCTGGTAGCGCATCTGCTTTGGGAGCAGGAAGTCGCAGGTTCAAATCCTGTCACCCCGACCTTACAACAGGAGATTGAATATGAATCATCTGAAAGTTTCGGATCTTGAGGACCACAACGATCATGCCGCACTCTACCTCGTAGTAGAATTTCTTGATTGGTACAGAATAAATGCCAGAAAAACAATGGCAGACCTAAAGCCTCCATATTCCGAATTCGTAGAGGATTACGGAATTATTGGCGAGGTCGGAGAGGTAATAGATCTTCTAAAGAAAGTCGAATTTCAGTTTCACGAGTTGAATGTCGAAAAGCTCACATCCGAGCTTGGCAATTGTTTTTGGTATTGTGCCACTTCAAACTTCTTGGATAACAAAAATCATCTACGATTGTACTTGAACAAGTGCGCGGAAGCCATAGCAGATGGAATAGGCGAATCAGAAGAAATTCTGCAAGAATTCAAGACGGCATCAGACAAGAATAACAGGGCGCACACAAGACTATCAAGCATAGTCGATCTATGCAGGTCTATAGTAAACGCTGAAGAGACAGACGATAGATTTGGTTATCTGACAACACTCTGCCTGATAAACGGAATTGACCCATTCGACGCCATGCGAGCAAATGTAGAGAAACTCAGAAAGCGTTACGGAGAGAAGTTCTCGGCAGACAAATCGGTGAATCGGATCGACGAATGACAATTATGATAACCACAAAGCCAATATACCTAAACAGTTGCACTTGTCATTGCAAGCCGCCGTTCGGGCTATTTGTGCTGCCGGTAGGCACAGAAGTGAAAATTGTTCAGCCACCACAAGAATATATGAAAATAATGGCTGATCTACTTAAATCAGGGGATCAGCACGTTTGCGCCCAACTACAAGACACGCCGCACCCTACAAGAATACCAATGAGGGTGCTTAGAGAGATAAATGAGTACGGATTCTGACCAAACAAAAAAGAGAGGTCTTTTCTACTTGGAAAACCCACTGTTACTAACAAAGGTAGTAAGGAGAGATATCGGCGATAAAATTTCCTTCAATGAATACGATGTGAGATTCGGCAAAGACCACCAACAAGATATGGTTGAGATAGTTGACGGAATAGTTTATCTAAATTTTGAAAGCGAAGAGTCTCTGACAGAAAAAGACAAAGCATTCATATTGTATATCTGCACTTGTATGGTGGTCAAGGATCTTGCGTCAAGCTCGACAATCTCTGATTTGGACGCAAAGAACGCAAACGCATTCGCAAGGTTTTGGTGCGAAAAATGAACCTAACCGAGAGATTGCTAAAATCGTGCATTTTCGTTGCGCCAACAGATACCGGCAGCATCCTTTTAAGGAAAAAGGATCACTGGTGGAAAGCCGAAATAGATGACAACATAATAACATACACTTGGGCGAAGGAAGGCGGACTAGAACAAGAGCTAGAAGTAGAAGTTGAGGATGGAAAGAACATCGGCAGAGCCAATGAAACCACGCCTCACGAGCAAGCGATAATTGAGGTCAGGTCAAAGATAAACAAGAAGATCATGGACGGATACAATGTTCGTTCATCTTTTGGCGTTTTTGTTGGCATGGACTTCAAGGTAAGGACTCAATGCCCGTCCGTTATGTTGGCAAAGAAGTTTGAAGATCACGAACACAAACTGCCAAAAATAGTGATAATTCAGCCAAAGCTAGACGGAATACGATGTCTCGCAAACACAATAACCGGCGAGTTGTTTTCAAGAAAGAAAGAGCCGATACTATCGGCGCCCCACGTATCAGAAGCCATATTGTCAATGAATCTTCACGATTCACTTGGAGTTGAATGGCTGGATGGAGAATTGTATAATCACGATTTAGAGTTTCAGAAAATATGCTCAATCGTCAGAATGTCCAAGTCATTGCATCCAGAATACAAAGACATTCAATATCACGTATACGACTACATTAGCGACGAGCCGGAATCCGCAAGAAAAGTCAATCTCTCGGAAGTAGATGACGCAGAATATGTCAAGATAGTAGAATACGTAACCTGCGATAAGTCAGAAATAGATAAGGCTCAGGTGAAATTCGTAAAGGAAGGATACGAAGGAACAATAATCAGAGATCCAAGAGCCGGATACCAACAGAAGAGATCTGACAAGCTATTAAAGCTAAAGGATTTCATTCAGGAAGAGTTCAAGATACTCGGAGTAAAGAAAGAGGAATTTGAAGACACACTAGGAACATTCATTTGTCGAGCCAAAAACGGAAAGACATTTGATCCAAGACCTTCATTCACCGACGAGCTACGACTTGAGTTGTGGAAAAAATTTAAGAACAAAGAAATGAGCGGATACGTAGCAACAGTGTCTTATTTCAGACTGACATTCGACGGAATACCATACATACCAATAGTCAGAGGAATAAGGCACATTCATGATAGATGATGATTTCGACGACATACTAAACGAACCAGACCCAGAAGCACATCTTTACGGAATAGTTTACCTAGATCCTCCTTGGCAATACGACGCTGACCAAGCCATATCAAGAGCTGCCACAGCGCAAATGATCTATCCAACAATGTCTATGGAGGAAATGGAGAAACTTCCAATATTAGAAATCACAAGACAAAACTCACTAATGTTCATGTGGGTTGTGTCTCCGATGCTAAAGGAAGGAATATCTCTCGGAGAGTCTCTAGGCTTTGAATATAGAACAGTTGCTTTTGTTTGGGAGAAAGGCAGAACAAACGCCGGGTTCTACACGCAATCATCAGTAGAGCTATGCCTAGTGTTTAAGCGCGGAAACATACCGCACCCCAGAGGAAGTAGAAAGGAAAGACAGTTTGTTCAAGAGCCGAAATCTTTTCATAGTAAGAAAACAGAAGAGGTCAGAAAAAGAATAGAGCGCATGTTCCCTCTTCAGAAGAAAATCGAGTTGTTTTGTAGGGATCAAATTCCAGACTGGACAACGTGGGGAAATCAATCGCTGTGTAGCGATGAGTTCGTGTCAAAAACATTTGAAGCTCACGGTTTCTCCGCCGGACTGAAATAGAATGATATGGAAAAGACTAATGGCATCTTGCATAATTAACTCTCTGGAGTTAGACGATGAGCTATCCGATTTCCTAAAATCGGAGGGCATAGAATTAGATGAAACAGAAAGTTTAGATGAGATGCTGGATATTGATGATTACACAGAACCAGAATCATCGGATGATTACACGGAGCCAGAACCAGAAACCTCAGATTCAAAGATACAGAACGTATCTTGCATAGAAGCCGAGAGAGGAAAGTACAAGATCGTATTGGCTAGGAATCCAAGATCTCACATAAAAGATGAAATAGAACTACTAAGTAAGTTGCTGGCAGATAGATTCTCTGTAAAGATCAACGAAATTCCAGTGTATAACTTTGGATTTGGAAAGATTAGGCCGCTGGAAGATTCAGTTGTTCATCAAGAGATAGTTGAACTAGCAGATAGAGCAAGGCGGATAGAAGATATCGAAGAGCGTTCTGCCATAGAAAGAGAAATACAGAAGCTGAAAAGTCTGATCTGAAAGATAGACTATCTAGCGATATCGCTTGCCAGAAAGTACACTCAAAGTGTACTACTTGACAAGACTTAGCGATTGTGGTACACTGTAAGTGTACCACGGCGATGACCGCCGACGCCTACCATACGGAGTGCATACCATTTCTTCTCTTGACAACAGCCACGAATAGTGTATACTGAGAGTGTACCACGGCGACGATCGCCACACACGATACCACAGGAGTCGGCAATGAAGCTCGAAGGCAAAATCATTCTTGGACAGTTTCACATCACGCAAGAATCTCCAGATTTCTTTTCAGTCAACTATGAGTACGAAAACGGAAGCATGACGCTTGCCGGTTCGGCATCTACGCTGGAAGAAGCGTTTGAGCTTTTGAAAAAGCGCCACAACAACGAAGGGTTTCTCGCCTCTGAAGATGATGATGATGATGATGATGATGATGATGATGATGATGATCGCGACGAAAACGAAGTGTATTTTGACGAACGCGATGAGCACGATGATCGTTCTGACGATTGGCCGGATGTTCGCAGAGCAGAATACTAGAAATTCGGCGCTCGTGCGCGGCGGTAGTAATACCGCCAGCCACCGTAAAGTCGGTGGTGTTCCAGATAGTCTGGAATAGGCGTGCTGAATAACAGAAACACAGATGGAGGGTGCAATGACCGAATTCAACCGCAACACAATCAGGCTCACAGACGTTCTCAACATTTTCACGAATACTAAAAACGTTTCCCTAGATTTTATACCGGGATCACTAAGAGAGAGGCTATTCCTTGAGTCAACCAAAGTTGCCGAGCGAGAGATTTACTACGAAGAAAAAGACGGAATCATATCAATCGGTTTGTCAATGACAATATTGACAATTGTGCGTGAAGAGCGAATTCTATTTATTCGCGATACAACTGCCGGGAACGTCAAAATCGCAGAATCTCCAACAATTCTCGGAGCGATCGGATTCTGCATACATCATCTTGAGGATCTGAGATACAAGAACCGATAGAAATTCGGCGCTCGTGCGCGGCGGTAGTAATACCGCCAGCCACCGTAAAGTCGGTGGTGTTCCAGATAGTCTGGAATAGGCGTGCTGAATAACAGAAACACAGACTGGTGATATCATGGCCACAGTAACAGACACAGACATCATTGGGTTGGTTCGCGATATTCTGACGCCAGCAGAAACATACGCAAAATTTGCGTCAAAAGAATATGTTGTCGGGGACATACTTGGGAAGGCCAAGGTGATATCGGCTACATCTTGCTTGAAGTCAATACTTCTCGCAGCATCTCAACTCGTCAAAGACGACAGAGCAACATCTGTCAGAAATATGCTGACAGTTCTAATTGGTTCGTGCCATACCAATCAATTTCACATTGCCACAGGGCTTGGAAGGCGAATTGATTTGGAATTTGAATTGAAGAGTCTTCAAGACAGTATCGAAGCGATGCTGTCTTCAACAATTGAAGAGCAAACCAGAAAAATTAGCTCAAGAAGTCGTGCCAAAGAGTCTTACGCTGCCAGAAAGAAGTCAATTAAGGAGGCAAAATGAAAACAACTGAAATTGCATACCAAGTAGAGTCGAACAACGGAGTGCATTCGACCCGTGTGGCAAGACTCGTTTCGGCTGAAAAGTACGCCAAAAAACTTCAAGATCAACAAGTCAAAGGAGTGCAGATAGCGAGATACGACAAGTCTGGAAGATCTAGCTATTACGAAATCGTAAAGCAACTATCCTAATCTAATTAGAAGAGTCCAACATGAACATCGCAGATCTGAAAAATAAACACCACATCGTCGATTTCTCAAGTTTTGATGATGCCAAAAACAGAGAATCAAAAGGTCTGAACGTTAGGTGGGTAAGAAACGACAGCAACGGCTTTCACATAAGAAATGGAACCGATCTATTTCACTATACAGACAGCATCGCCGTGCTTGACAATGTGTTGTCAAACATAGAGTTTTTGAAAAACTGGACAGAAATAGTTTCAGAGAAACTGAAATCAATCAAACACTTGGAAGTAACACTTGAAAAGTCAATGAACATAATGGAGTGGCAGATCAAGATATCAATATGTTCGATTGGCTTCTTTGCAGCAACGGAATTGAACAGAAAATTCGATGGTTCGCTCTTTGTCTATCGAGACTATCAAAAAATACGAAATCACAAAGAAGCAACGCTGAACGACTTGAATAAAATCATAGTAGATTGCATATTTGACCACGCAAAAGATGCCAAGAAAACATACGAAGACTCAATTGAGATGTTGTCTTCGATACAAAGACCTTGACACGACCAGTCGAGTGTGGTACAATTAGGGTGTACCCATAGGCGACGTGGTATGCTCCACACGCCAGCGCACAACACGACCAATCAGGAGAGCGGCCATGAATATGAATGACAACATCGGGCTGAATGACTTTATCGAACGAATCAGCATTGATCATCGTCTTGCGGTGTTTGCTGATTACCAAGAGATCTCAAATGAGAAAATGGCCGAATTGGCATCTATGCCAGAGGGTACTGTAGTCGAATTTCGACGTTTCAGTATTGACGGATCTCCAGTTGGACCGAAAAACATCGCCTGCGAAATCAAACTGTTGAATACCGGAGATATCCACTTCAATTTCTACGACGCAACCGGATTGTATGCCAAAACAAACGACTCCCAAGCGGCGGCACTGATCGCCGCATATTGTGGAATGGTTGTCTTTGACAAGGAAGATAGAAAGTCTGAAATCGAGAAGTTTGTGGATTCTTGCAAACAGGATATTCACAAGGTATTTTATGATATTTGCGGCGGCGTTAGTCACACAGACGCCGGACCATCGTATTCCATCAACGGTATCTCCTGCGAAATTCAACCGCTCCGAGATACAGACGGACAGAACTTCTATGTGTTTTCAGTTGTGAAAACTGGCGAGCAGATCGACGTTGTTTCCGATCCAGTGTTTGCCGCGATGTGTGCAATCAAATACGGCATGGTAGAAGGATTCGGCGGAAAGGTCGAAAAACAGAATACGCCGATAGCTGTATTGCGCGAGATCTCCGAAAACGCAGATCAAGTGATTGCGAAGTGCCTGCAAATCTCCGACAACGAATATCGGGGCGCTAGTAAATCTGGATACTACTCCAAGGATTGGTCTTACGGCCATCTGAATGTGATGGTATCTATTTCAGCGCACAAGACAAACTTCAGACTGTCTCGCACAATTGAAAACATTGTCAATGAGCCAGTGTTGACAACAACCGACAACGAAGTCTTTGCACACGCACTCAAACGGTACGGCATCCACGATCTTGCTTGTGGATTGACTAAAGAACCGCAAATCGATACTCCGGTGCCAAAACTGAAGAGTATGATCGAGGCGCAAATTGGAGAGCAGGCTTTGCAGCAGTTTGAAACCACCGACAAATACGAATCGAAGAAACCGATCAAACACCAAACACTGAAGGAAAAGATCGACGCGCACAATGATGAGTTGGCAAATCAAATCATCCTTCAATATCACGAAGGATTGATCAACTCAATTCAGATGGCCGAGCAATTCCAAGCACTGAGAAACAACATGCTGGACACGTTCGCAAGCTACAGTTTGGCTTAAACATTCGGCGCTCGTGCGCGGCGGTAGAAATACCGCCAGCCACCGTAAAGTCGGTGGTATTCTGTGATTCTCGCAGAATAGGCGTGCTGAACATACACGATCACTGGAGTTTCATATGCCATACATCGACTCAACATATTTCGAGACAGAGACAATCACGACAAGCATTCAATCAAAATCAGGTCTAATCCTGATTACATTCAAGAAAAATCCTCCAGAAATGAAAGGAGTTGACGAATTTCATATCCACATTGGATCGGTATACTTGACGACAAAAACCGACTACCAAGACGCCCTGAGCACTTCGCTGCTGTACCAGCATTACGACAACGAATCGGCAATCGATGATATGAACGATCGCCGGAATAGCATTATGAAGAAAGTAAATGAGATATGCCACGGACCAGAAGAGAGAGCCGAGCCACCATCAGATGATGAGTTGGCCGAAGATGCTGAAGAATTTGAATTGAAACTCGATCCGAATTTGCATTGCAAAGACTGCCTAGTGCGAATGAACAAGCACAACAAAACAGACGAAGGCATTTGCATCGTGTGTCTTGCAAGGAAAGTGTCAAATCTGACAAAAGTAGAGACGCCATCAGATGATGAGTTGTCTGAAGAATTTTCATCGGCATTTCATCGAAGCGGCTCATACTGGTCCACCAGAAAAGACTATCAAAGCAAAAGCAGATGAAATTCAATACAGAGGCGTTGAAACAAAACAAACAAACGAACATATCGCCGGCGTGTTCAAGAGTATTGACGACGCAGTTTCGTCTGTTTTGAAAACCATTGACGACAAGATCAAGCAGGAGAACTGATATGACTGGATACGAAAGGATCTTGGACGCTATTCATATTTGGAACGGCCAATGGAACGGTGTTCATGCAAAGACTGAAGAGATAGAGAAAAAGACAGGAATCACACTTGGCCAATTAAATTCACTGAAGGGCAAATCTCTAGCGCCATACTTCATCAATCGTAGGGATTTGCCACCAAGAAAACCAAGAGACGTAAAAAGTCTAAAAAAAGACTTGGTTATCTATTTGAATAGAAAGCAAACACCGAGCCATACCGTATTAAGAGTGATTCTTTGCGGTCAGCTACATAAGCATTGGCTCTCAGGCAAATATTTTGGACTGAGCGGCTTGGCCAAATTTGTAAAATTGCAGTCAGAATCGAGATGGGGATCGAATATACGCGGAGAACTTCCAGAACGTGGATTTTCAAAGAGCACAATAGATGCGATTTCATCCATACTACTCTCTTCATTGAAGAGAGTTAAGAATCCAACGATTTCAGATATTAGGAAAGATATTTGGTCACTGATCAAAGTTAGACCAAAGCTAAATGAGTATCATGCCAAAGATGCACTGAGAGTAATACATTTTGCAACCACGGGAGTCAATCCAACATTCATAGAATTCTTGAAAGATGGCGAAGAGTTTGAGACAACATTCTGCTCGCCATTCACATACAGAAAATACGAAGACAGAATTGAAAAAGCAGACGGGTCGGTGAGTTACGATCTTGAATGTTTTTACAATGTGCCAGTTTTCGTCGTTGAACGATAAAATTCCACAACACGGGAGAACAACATGGATCGCTCAGACTTCAAATTTGAACTGTTTGGAATGACAAAACTTCCAGACGTAGTGAAGATTTCGCAAAACAATGTCCCGAATGGCGCGGAAACAATAGACTTCAACAATCTTCTATACGAAATGCTTCTGAACGATGAATCTCCGGAAGTAAAAGATGTTGTAGTCGTAGCCGAAAATATCAAGATTTCTTTCTTCAGAAATGACGAGTGCATCTTTGATATTAAACACGAAGATGGAGTAAATATCATTCGAGAAAGACAGAGCGGATCTCTCGAAGAAATAGGCAGATCTGTACGATTGATTGATGCGATGTATCTGATTAGATACAGACTGTCTGTGCAAAATATGTTTTCTGAGATAGATCCAGAACACAGATGGAAGCATGTTGACACAAACACAGATCAATGGATGACGTTTATTCCAGATCAATGCAGAAAATGGCTTCTGGCAGACGGCAGCCCGCTGCAATGGTCATACGATCCGGATTGGGGTCAGGATGGAAAGCCAACCATAACACTCTTGCAATTCAGCAATCAATTAGGATCGGATTGCGAAATACTTTACGAAATTTATCCGCATCTTTTCAACAACGAAGAGTGTTTTGAAACAGAATATACTGGAGATGCAGAATCCGGAGATCTGAAGTTCATAAACAAAACACTAGAAGAGGCTGTTATCGCAGTCGCGGAACATGCCGAGAAATATCACGTCGAAAACAAGGAGGCGCCATGAACAGCGAGCACTTTGAGAGAGAACTTTGGAAAACGATTGGCGCAAGTTGCGCGGTCCAGCCAAATGAAATAGAAAACAAGGAATTCAACAAAATATTCAATAGAATGTGGCCGAGTCACGGATCGGATCGTCACAAAAACGTCAAAGTTTCAATCATCAATGATGATGAGATATTGTTTCTCGAAAACTATGAGATAATTCTCTCAATCAATTTGGAGCACGGCGTTTTTCTCATCAAGAAAGCTGACGACGGATTCATGCGAGTCATTGGAAAATCAGTCGATCTGATTGACGCATTCTATCTTGTCAGGTTCAAACTTTCAGAGCGAAAACTACTTTCGGAAGTGAATCCAGAACACAGATGGAAGCACATAGATCCAGAATCCGATGAGTGGAAAATGTTCATTCCACCGAAGTACAAAAGATGGTTTGGCGACAGAAGAAAGTTTCTTTGGACTCGCGACAAAGATTGGGGCGATGGCGGAAAGGCAACCATTCAGTTGTTTCAGCAAAAGACGTGGAAACTACTGTACTCGATTCATCCGTCAACAAATTCTGACGGAGAGACTTCTTTTTACACGCTTTACCACGAAGATAACAACGATGGAAATCTCAATTCCATAAACAAGACTCTTGAGGAAGCGTGTCTGTCAGTTGCAGTACACGCTGAGAAATTTCACAAACGAGGCAGACCGTGAATACCGAATATTTCGTCGTGCCAGCATTGACACTTTTGTTTTGGCTGTATAACAAAATACGCACAAAAACAATTACCTTCTTGATTTATCCGGGTTATACGACGACGGTGCGTATTAAAAACTGCCGATCAAGTGAATGTATATATCCTCAAGCCAAAAAGAGTTTCGAGGACTCAAGCGACGTTTGGCGTATTGAAAACAAACGCCCAGAAAAATGGATCATTGAGATACATTACATAGGCGGAACACCAACCATCAGTCGCGAGAAAACAAACAAGGAGACACCATGAACATCGGGGAAATTAGAGAAAAAGCCGTAGCGATTTGCGAGGCTCTTCATCTCCATTCAGATGACGAACTTACGATTAAATTCAAGAAATTCGACAACGAATCAAAGGAGATATTCTCGATCGAAAACAATGGAAACGAATTCAAGGTTTACCTAGATTCTGATTTCTTCATCTCAGTTTCAAAAAAACATGGAGTTGCAGTGAATGATGATCTGGCAGATTGTCTGTTTCACATTAGGAACAAATCAAGAACGCCAAATCACATGACGACGGAAGAAGAGCGGGATGTTATTTCTCTTTGGGAGAAATTTCAGGAGTATGCAGTAAAATGAAAACAAGCACAGCAGTAATGCACCTTATGCACCACGAGTTTGGTTATCCAAAATCGTACAACGTATCAATGTTTGCAAAGCTCTTCATATTGAAAGACATACCAAGAAACAACATACCAAGCGCATTCAAAAGACTCAGTGACTTAGAGATAGATGGCGACATCATCGCCATGATCTTTAGAAGCGCAAGAGACTTTGAAGAATCAGTACACAAGATCTTCAAGATGCTAGACTTTCCAAAAGACAGCAAGATGCAATGGATGATTGACGAAAGAGCCGGCTTCTATTCTGAGATCACAGTTTCATCGACAGATCTGAAGTCAACAATCTCTGTAACATCAAACGGTTGCTTTGTATGCGATGGGTTCAGCTTCAAATCAGCAATGGCTGTTTTTTGCCATGTTAGATCAAAGACTTGACAACAGATCCAATCTATGCTATCATGTATGTGTAGGATGCTTCCTACCACACACGATAGAGAGGTCAGAATGTTCGCGGTTCAAGTCAAGTCTACGTTCGGAGACATCGTATCACACATTCGCCCGTTTGTTTCCACAGACGGAAAGATAGAGTATCTAAAACTCAAGGCAATTCTCCGAATCATGGAACACGGCAGAATGCCTGAGTCCTGCGCCGGAGCAGACTTTGCTGAAGTCCTGACAGATATGTCAAAAGTGGACAATGCAATGATCGATCTTGAGAATCAGAAGCGTGAATTTTACCGTGAAAAGCGCACGCACGATCAAAATGTGATTGCGCTAGAAGAGCGTCTGAAGTCAGCAGATCACGTTGCCATAACGCAAGAGAATGATCGTCTGAAAAAACTCAATCAGTCATTGCGTGACGAGGTTGACTCTTCCAGATCAGACGCCACCACATTGCGAGCCGACAACAATCGCTTGAAAAGCGAGATTGCAGGCTTGCAAGAAGAGATCAGAATGCTGAGAACAGCGGCAATGATTCGCGGGAATGTTCAGCCAAGAACAATAGTATCTGGAAATGATATGGGTAACGCAATAGCCCAAGGGCAATGGTCAACAGCGCCAACTCCCCAGACAGTGATTGTGCCAGCCACGCCAGCCCCAGCCGCAACCCACACGCCCACGCCCGCAGGGAATACTCTTGAGATCGACTGAAAATCAGCCCGTTATATGTTGACCGCATAAGCCCTGCCGTGGTACACTCCGAGTGTATCGCAGCAGGGTTTCATGCGTTTTGTTGCATGAAACAAACAACACAGGAGAATTGAGATGGCAGTATCTTTGGCTACAGCAGGCGCTCAACACGACGGAAATGGATCTACCGTCGAAGATATAGATCACGATTTTGAAGACTCTGAAGTTCCAGACGACGAAGATTCCGTCGATCCAGAAGATGATGATCTGGACGGAGTAGATTCAGACGATGATTCAGACGATGATTCAGACGATGATTCAGACGATGATTCAGACGATGATTCAGACGATGATTCAGACGATGATTCAGACGATGATTCAGACGATGATTCAGACGATGATTCAGACGATGATTCAGACGATGATTCAGACGATGACGAAGAGTACGACGAAGATTAGCATTCACAATAGCCCGGCGGTAGATATGAAAGTCTACCGCCGGGCTAGGAGTATTGCATGAATATCATTGAAATCGAGATCGCGTCTATAAGCATGGACGCCAAGAAAATACTCGAACACAAATACGATGACCTGCACAAAGAAAAGCCCTACCCGATTGATAGGGTCATTGTCTGTTCTGAGTCAGATCCCGTTGTCATCGCTGAGTCTCTCTCAAAACAGATTGGAGCAGATACACATCACTTTGGAATGGACCTCGAAAAGGTCACAACCCAATATATTTGGGCCATGAAAACCGACAAACCGTTAATCATAACGATGTACGATATTGATTTCACGAATTTACAAGCGTGGATTAGATACGTAACTTCCCAAGTGGAAGGCTGCGTTGTAATCTACAAAAAATTCTTCTAACAAACACACGATAGAGTGAGAGAAATGCTAAAGACAGCCTCAGTAGAAAATGTAAAGTCAATTCATCTTCTTGACGTATTCGTGGTGGATAAAAAGCTGCCCAAGTACGCAAGCCAGCCACCAAAGATGTCAGCTAAAAAAGCAGCAGACATTCTCGTGAACTCTCCAGAGTATCAATCCATGCCTCACGAAATGAGATGGATTATGCTTGAGAAGATCGCTTACGAAGATGCTGAAAAATTCAATATGGAAGTCTCCAACAATGGAGACTTTGTTGAGTCTACATTTCCAGAATTCTTCAATCCGAAGAAAAAGTCGCTATGGTCAAAGATCAAAGACGCCCTATCTGGTGTCAAGGACAGCATTCAAGAGGAATCTGTAATCGTTGTGTTTAATCGTGTCAAAGTTGGCATGAAAGAACTGAACGAGTGGATCGACAGAAAGAAAGAGCTAGACAATCAGATCGAAATCGCTCAAGCCGCTGGCCAAAGTCATTTGGCCAAGAAATTGATCTCAGAACGAACCGTGCGAAACTACGAGAATGCACTATTCCTAGCTGGGCACAAGAAATACGCCTCAGAGCAAGATCTGCTTGACTTCGCAAAGAAGTGCGAAAAGGGCCTGTCAATAGATTGGATGGCGGATTTTGCAAGACCAATACCGGCATCCGTCATAGAGAAGAAAAAGAAAGCCGACGAATTGATGATTTTTGACAACTACTCCGTTTTGCACTTTGACCCAAAAGGAAACGCCGTAGATCCCAAGTCGGTTGAGAAGAGAAAAGACCCGATTCTGTTTGGCATGATCAAAGGAAGCAGAAACTTTTACTTCATTGACGATTGGGAAGATGCTCACTGCAAATTGACATTCGACCAAATAGTGAAAACTCTCGGAAGAGACAGTATGGAGCTTTCGTGATCATATTCATCATACTGTCAATCGCTGGACACGCCTGCCTAATGATTAGGTTGTTCAACACAAGGAAGGAGAGATCGTTTCTGAGTCGAAAAATCGACAGACTACAAGATGACTACGAAAGTTTAGACGATGCGTTTAATAGGGTTGACGAGAAGCTGAGAATCGCCAAAGCAAGAGCCGCATCTATGGAGAGATTTGAGATTTCAGAGAAACAGTTGAAAGCCGAGACTGAAACGCTAAAGCAGAAGATTATGTCGCTAGAATCTCAAATCGCTTACCTAAAGGCGAGGACGAAAAATGTCGGTGATTAGCGCGATCAGTCTGATTTCAAGTGTATTTATGATGCTGATCATCAGGTCGATTATCAGCACAAGCAAAAAGATCTCGGAAGAGAAAGACAAGACGATAGAAATTCACACCCGGTCGATAGCCATGCTTGAGTCTTCCAATATGGACTTGACGAAATTGCTATCAAAAGCAAAGTTAGATCTTCAAGACTCAAGATCTGAAATCCGCTACCTAAAGATAATGCTCGACAGAGAGAATGAGCGATCGTCTTCGCTAAACAGAAAGTTGAGAGACAACATCAAGCCGACACTAAAGCTCAAGAGAATAACCAGATAACCAACGGAGATCAAAATGTCCACAGTAGAAATCATCCTATCCGTCATATTGTTCATATCGTTCGTGATGCTCGTCAGGGAGCAGTTGCAGAAAAAGTCACCATATCCGACGCTCGATAATAGCGTTCAATTTCATTACGAGCGTTATCAGGTAGAGCATCTGAAAAACTCAGAGCTTGAGAAGACGATCGAGAAATTGAATCATGAAATTGCAGAATTGAAGATCGACAACGATCTGCAATACAGATCCTCGGTGGCTGCAACGATTGCAAATATCAGACTTTCAAGAGCATTTGCAACTCTGGCCGAAAACTGCTTCACAGTTCATACGGACTCGGAATTGGTTGACAAGGATAATCCGTATTTGTGCTTCGCAACAAAGGAAGAGTGCTTTCCTTTGAAGAAACACTCTTGGTACTCACCGGAAGCAAATTACCGCGTTGACCACAAGGGCAAAGTTTACTATTCAAAACAGAATAAGATTAGCCCGATGCTGACAGCGGAAGTAAAATCAATTTCCGAGTCTTTCAACCATGACACAAACAACAACATCGAAGATTCTCTCCATGAATGAATTTATCAATCTAATCTATGCGGCGGAACAGTTCGGAATAGCTGTCACGCTATTGGTAGTTTCTTTCTCTGTCGTCTACTTCTTTGGAAAGACGCTTGAGAATAAAATCAGGAGGATCAGGCGCCTAAAAAACGAAATAACGTGCCTAGTCACTATAGTGAGAGAAAAAGAGGCAAAGATTAACTTGTTGCAGACCGAGTTGTCCGAAAGAATCGTTGAGAACAACGAGCTTCGCAAAAAGTATGAAGATCTGCTTGACGATACGCACCACAAAACGAGATAATAACATGCAATCACTAATTCAATTCTCAACTCTAGTATTCGGATCAGCACTAGGATGGTGTCTGGTTAGACTTTTCTGCTATCTCCTTGAAAGAAAGGATAACAAAATCAATGAGCTAGAAGAGCGTCTTCGCAACGAAAAAGAATTCTGCCAAATGCGCTCCATAGAGTCAAGCGAAGCCAGAAGAATGCTTTACGAAAAGTCCATAACGGATGGCATTCTTTCCAGTAAAATCGCTGAATTGGAGGAAACGATTTCATCTCAGAGAAGAGAAATTGAGTCGCTCAAGCTGCGCCAGAACCCCAAAACCAGAACGAAGGTCAAACCAAACAGCATACCGGCGTCAGGAGATTAAATGAGCATAGAACTAACAATGGCGCTAACCGCTGGACTGTCATTTATTCTCGGCGTTCTACTTTCAGCGAAGCAAGTGTATAAACTGGTCAGACTTCATTTGGACAAGAAATACAGAAAGGAACTGTTCGCATACAACGAAAGACTGATTTCTCTGTCAAACGATCTCATACTACTTATGAGAAATGCCGAAGAATCGGAGAAAAGATCTAACGCCGAGATAGACAGGCTAAACGAAGAGAACTTGAGATTGAGGACAGAAAATGCTGCAAATTAGAAATGACGAAGAATACGGGTATCTCTACGATACAGGTATGGACTCGGAGGATTTTAGCGCATTCGATCTGAGCAATGCAAATGCCACGCACATTTCGATAGTTGACGGCAATGATATGGCGCAGCTACAGAACGAATCCTTCGCGTCAATGATGCTAATAGCAATTCTCTCTAAGAAAAACAACACAATTGGCTTGCTTAGAAATAGAGCATCTCGCTGCGGCGCTTCAAGCGTTCTATTCGCAGCAATGGCATCTCCAGAATACAGGTCTTTTCAATGAAAGAAATAAGCAAAAGAGATCTTGAGCTAATATGTATAGGAGCGCATCAGGCGATGTTCTCCTACGACAGAGGCGAGTCCGATAAATTCGGCATAGAAGTATCTTGGGAACAAACGCCAGAATGGATAAGAGATATCGAAAGACTGAGAGTTCACGTTATCCTATCTAATTTCCACGGATTCTCAAGAGATATACAGGAGTGCTGGGTTGACCTACTGAAATTGCAGGGCTACACGCTATGTGACGAGGGCTGCAACGACTTGCCTACCAAGAAATACTCAGGAATGACAGATCATTTATCAACTTCACGCTATTTCTCTGCGTTTGACGAAACAGTTAGACTAATGTATATCTGGGGTATTGATGAAACTGGTAATACTTGAATCTCCATACGCGGGCAGCGTGTCGATAAATACGCATTATGCAAGATCTTGCATGAGACAAATTATCTTTGAGGGGCACCGCGTATTTGCCTCACATCTTCTATACACCCAATGTTTGGACGATATGATTCCAGAAGAAAGAGATCTCGGAATCAAAGCCGGTCTGGAATTCTACAAACACGCCGACGAGTGCCACGCTTTCATCGACTATGGGATATCAAAAGGAATGAGAGCAGGAATTAATGAGGCTCTTGATCGTGGAGTCCCAGTTTATCTAAGGCAGCTAGGTCTAAAGAACAAATCTCAAATTCACAACATAAGCGATCTACCTGCATGAAGATTCAACTAATGTCTGATTTACACCTAGACAGCTACAAACCGGATGCTCTGGATCACTTTCTGAAAAAGGTAAGATTTCACAAGAACGCCGAAGCCGTAGTGATTGCCGGAGATCTGTCTAACGGAAACCGCGTAATCGAGATGCTGGACAGAATCCTTGGCGTAATTCCAAAAGGTATGGCAAAGCTGTATGTCTTGGGAAATCACGACAATTGGAATCACGATCCAACGGCTGAGATAGAGTCAATAAACGTCGATATGTTTCAGTTTATGAACAGAAAAAAAATCTCACTAAACGGAAAAAGAATAGTTGGCTGCACAGGCTGGTTCAACGTAAATAGAAGCATATACGCGCAGACAAGAGATTTTGAGATGATACCCGGTGGAATAGATCGGGTTGAGAATCTGAGAAAACTCGATGTTGAGTTCCTCAATTCGGCCCTAGAAAAGACAGCGGACTTGGTTGTAACGCACCACACGCCATGCGAACGCTCACTGCACAATAGCTATTGGAGCTATAGAGAATTTTACAACGGCAAGTTTGACAGCCTAATGCCGCAGGCGAGAAATTGGGTTCATGGACACTGCCACGACGCCGTTAAATACAAGCACAACGGTTGTAGAGTTATATCAAACCCGCTAGGTTATTACGGTCAGAGAGAGATTACAGACATAATCAAGCCGCTCACTCTGGAGATATAGAGATGATAATATCAATCGTGCCGATAGTGATAGTGATAGTGATAGCTGTACTGGCAGCAGCGGTTTACGACAGATACAGAAAGAATCACGCAAAACACAAATTTGTCGTAACACTAAAGCCCGGCGAAACAATACACACGGCAACGAGAATACAGGGAATTAGCATATCAATGGTATCTACAGAGTGCGTGTCTTGGCACACTCTAGCAGGATTCCCAACAACAGACTTTCCTGAGACAAAATCAATCGGTTCAACAAGAATGGGGCCGGTTTATCTGAAGAGATGCAGAGTTCATGCGTTCACAAACATTTCCAACAACAAGGCTGAGGTAGAAATATCATGGATAGGACCACCGATAGGATTCTCGGAAAAAAGAGTGTACCCAAAAAACGCCAGATCACAGTTCAATTAGGACTAGGGCTGGCGCCAGTATTTGCTGCACTCAAAGAAGATGAAATAGATGTAACATACGGAAAGTACAGATTTGGCAAAAAATCCTCACTAATAACGACACTCTACAAAAACTCTGTCATTGACAGATATGACAGTAGAGATGGATACCATTGGAGGATCGAGAGAATAATATTCGCCCACCAGAAAATATTGGGGTGGCAGAAACGAGTCAAACTAATCTTAAGCAGAGAGGGTTACAAAACCGACATCGTAAGTTCGGAAACCGAGTTAGAGCACATCCTGATTGGCTCAGTGAAAGCGTGGGTTGTACTTGAAGATCTAAAGGCAATTATTTCGGGCGCCGAGACTTTGGAATTTCCCATGCTCTACAATAACAAAGACCCAATCAGAGATTTGTCGGATTACATTATACACGTTCTGCCACGAGTTACAGTTGAAGAGCCACTCGTAGTCGCAGAGAAGCCCCAGCGCAAACCAAGAGTGAGGAAGCCGTGTACCAAAGATCAGTAAACACCGGGCTGCATGGAATGGCCAGCAGGAATGGCGGCAAATATCCGAACGCACTGACCTGCCTTAGCTGGGAGAAAGATCCAGAGTCGGAGGATCATTTTCTGTTTGCGTTCCCCAAAAAGAGAATAGGGATTCTTAGAAAGAAACCCAACGGATATGACTTCAACTACGGCGTCATTTACCTACAAGGAGTTTGTGGAGAGTCGTCCTCGTATTACGAAAACAAGGATTGGCCAGATATCAGAGCCATAAAAGCCTCTTGCGAATCCGATATTCTGCACTCATCAAAAAACAATAGCATAGCATGGACGTAAAATGCAAGATCAATTCCTAAAGTCAAAGGGCCTCTCATGGAAAACCGTGAACGGGATATCTTACCTCACATGTGACTTCATATTTCAATCAAAATTTGATGTTCATAGGGTGGTTGGAAGCATAGACGAAGACTGTAATATGGCTACGTTCAATGGCGGATCGGTAAGAATGCCGTCAATGGATTCGGCCATTCAACATCTGTACTCGATTGCCGAGGACATATCGTATCCGAAGCAGGCTCACATAGGAATTGACGACGAGAAAGAGAGAGATTTCCTAGATCGATTCCATCTAAAATGGACACAAATTGGTGATGAAAGTGTGCTATCGTCAAATCTTTGGTTTGGAGCATTAGATACTAGCAACTATAAAATGCCAATGGGCCACAAAGACGTGATCGGTAGCTTTGACAGTAAACTAGGCGTTCGCTCCTTTCTAAGAGAAAGACGTATGGCTGTGGTTGACTTTCAATCTGCCAAGGACTATCTCTACAGCCTAGTTCCTGAGATCGTATTCTTCAAAGGGAAATTCTTAGAATGAATTGGAAAGAAAACAAACTCCTAATTGGCGAAGTTATTGTTGGCGAGATAGACGGTGACAAATGCACCGTATTCATATACTCCGACAAGCCAAAGATGATCCCAACGATTAAGACTGTTGAGGTAGCGGAGGAATCGGAAAGGGTTGTTTGGGTTGAGAAATCAGTAACTAGGTCGATCAAATTCCTAAATGGAATAGACGCCGCCACGGCCAAAAACATGAGCGCCAATGTATACAATAGATGAACTTCGCGACAAATATCCAGAGTTGAAAATCAACGAGCACGACGATGGAATCAAAATAACAGTAAGCAAGGATCATTATTCGATACTGTTCAGAGGCAAGCCGTTTGCCAACAAGATATCGCACGAAAGAATAGACAGGCTGCTATCCGACTTTGACTTCTACTCGCGGTGGAAGCACTTGGTTGTAAACAGCCTGTGTCTACATGAGGCGCACGGAGTTGAAATCAGGCAAGACGGGAGCGCCGGGGAGCTATTCGACTGGATCACCATAAGTTTCAGTTATGACTTCAAGGTTTACTGCCAGATACATGAAAGTCTAAATAGAACAGTCAGAATGTCGCCGGGCGCAGTTGGATCTCCAATCGAAGAACTAAAATCACAAGTAAGATCAAGGATATTCCACGAGATAGATCGACTAACGACAGCGGCATTCTCACTGAAAAACATCGTAATTTCGATGGATTTCAACAGCCCAAGACCAATAGGAGATTGCGATGAGCGTGGCAATCAAGAATCGTGAGATGTTAAAAGCGTACAGCGAGTACGACAAATCAGATCTTCCCAAAAATTGGACTCTGGACTACAGAGGTCTTGGAGAAATACACGCAGTATTTCGTCTTCATGATTCAAAGTACAAGATCGCCATATCAAAGGTTTCAAGCGATTTCTTCTCGGTTCTAGTTGACGAAAAAACATACATGATAACCAAGGAGATAGATATCGCCGTCATGTGCCTCATCGACATCATAAACATCGCAGACAAGCCAAATCCAAAAATGAGAGCCTGTCACATAAGACACATGACTTATCTCGGAAATATCAACAAGGCATTCCTGATAAAGTCAAGCGAGGTAACGTTGTGGAAATAGCAATCATAGTCACAGGCACCGTGATCATAACCGCGACTCTAACAACCATAGGAACATCAATCTATCACTTCAGAAAAAGAGTTAGAATGAGCGTGAGACTGCACAGGATAATAGATGAACAGTCTGACGAAGCGGACGAACTCCGAATAAAGAACGAAAGACTTAGCATGGAAATAACGAGGCTCAAAAATGAAAAATATTAAACACATCACTCAAGTCAAAGAGATCTGGTCAGACTGCAAAGTGGATATCATACCCAAAGGCTCGATAATAGAGGTATCAAACATATCGGATTTGGATTTCAAAATTCGTATGTATGAAAACGAAGAGTTGGAGTTGTTTCTTGGCAATGAAAAGATCGCAAGAACAGCTTACAAACAAAAGCTATTTGATTCACCGGAAATGAGAGTCCCATACCTCGCAAACTTCGTGAGAAATTGGGATTTTTATGATGATTGGGAGAGCATGGTTAGGTACGAGTTGAGATTTGCATACATCACGGTAAAGCCAGATCCAGATTACAGACTCGGAAATGATGTGTATGTGCAAATAAACGGCTTCAAATACATAGTCAGAATTTCCGACTATTCACCAAGATGCCTTAGATTTAGCGGTAGAAGGGAATCAAAGGAGTGCGATTCTTCCACTCTAAAGAGAACATTCTTTGAAATGCACGATGTTGAAATGCGCTCACTATCGGAGCACGCCGAACAACTTATCAAGCAGGCTTCCGAATACAATAGACTAAAGGAGACTGAGTTATGTATCAAGACCCAATAGGTTTCTATCGTGCGAAAAAACCAGACCCAAACAATATATGGTTAAGAAGTCAGATACCTGATGAGTTTGAAATATTGGAAGACGGATTCAAGAGCGAAAAGAATTTCGTCAGAACAGCATTTCCAACGATATTCGTAAATGGAGAGCCGTACTTAGCGATCAGGGAAAGAAGACTTTTCATGTTTATTGCGATTGATATCGCAAACATACTTTCAACCGGAAACGAACAACTGCTAGCTTCTCACAAAAGAAGCCTAATGTACCGATCTTGCGAGAACCCAGACTATACACCAATACTGATACTTAACGGAGAATTGATATGACACACATCTACGACATAAGAAGATACCAAACTCAAGCGGCCATTGAGCTTACCGAATTCGTGAGATCTCTTGGAGACTCAAAGATTGTAACTGAGGACAATCTTGCATACTCGGAGGTGTCAAAAGGACTCTTTGTTGAGTACAGGTTTGAAGACAACCCAAACGGAGGCGTGAAGTATTTAAGATTCGGAGATAAATCGTTGAAATTCTACGAATTCTCCAGAATGAAGTGGTTTGTCGAAAATCACAAACTTGTCTTCAACGTCTCTAAAGAGATACTTTCGATATTCAAGAAGAGTTTCGGATCGCTACCGGCGTATGAGCACTTCACAAAGAATACTAGTTCTGAAATACTGTCTGCAATAGGGTTTGGGGATAAAAACCAATACCAGATAACAACGAGATACAGTGAGTTTGAAGGGTGCTTGAAATTTAATATGGTCGGAGCAGGCAGAGACTATAAGACGAATGACATATCTGATATAAATGGGCTTATTACAAAAGCCTGCATGGACAGTACAAAGAATCTTGAATACCATAAGCAGGTCTGGTTGTCGTGGCTTAGAAATGAAGATGCCCCAAAATACCCAAGCGATGAGGATAATGATAATGAGATTGGTAAAAATGCCACTGAAACGTAGTAGAAAATACGACTGCTCAGTAGCGATTTCATGGTCTTTACGAAAAACCAATAGAACGAGTTGGTGAATATGAAAACATCAAATCTCTTACCAACCGATAGGCCGAGCAGGGTTTATTGCATGGTTTGCGAGAAATATCTAGCGGAAGACGTTAGATGGGGTAAGCAAAGCATATTGCCTGAAGACATATCCAAACATAGATGCTACTGCGGGGCGTTGGGCTCAATGGTATACGTTTTCAATGATAAGCCGAGCACAATCCCTCCGCTACCAATAAGTGATCTACAGAAATTTCCGCATTGTGGAGATCCAAACTGTAAAGGTTACTGCGATGACTTGGCGTGCATTCCGCAAACACGACCATCAGAGCCAGAAAACAATTCCACAACCAAAGAAAACGCCATTGCCGCCTCAATCGTAATATTATTCATAGCACTAGCCGTAATGCACAAATTGGGGTCAATATGAAATTGCTCAAAGAAGACTTTTTGGTAGTAGAAAACCAGTTCGGAACACTTAATACTATGGCGCAGAGAATTGGATATCTGAACGATCCGGAATATACACCGAGAAAAATTCACACACCCAAAGCTCTGATTGCCACAATAATCGGTCTTGGCGCTTTGCTCGCAAACATGCTCGACAAACACAAGCAAACCGGCGAGCGCACATTCGGAGAATTATTGGTCAGGAATGCGGTGCCATTTGTATCATATTTGACCAGCAGAGACACGAGCAAGGAGCAGCATAATCCGCTTGCCAGTCCACGCCTTGGATTGGGATTCGTCTACCAGAACAAAACGAAAACACGCAGGCCATTCAAGTACAGCAGGAGATAACATGAGATTACTCAGAGATGATTTTCTGGTTGTGGAAAGTCAATTTGGCGAGCTGGATACTCAGTCTCAGATCGTTGGCTATCTGAACGATCCAGAATACACGCCGAGAGGCAAACTTCACCCGTTTGTTTTGATGGGTGGAATTATAGCAGTTTTTGGAATTCCATTTCTGCTTTCGGCGGCGCTTCAGATACGTGGAAGAGCGGAATAAATAATACAACGAACATGGTGATGAAGATGAATGATTCTATCAAGAAATTGGAAAGCATATCAGACATAATAGGCATAAGCGAAAGAATGCTCCTAAGAGATTGTGGAATTGAAAAAAATGCGATTGAAATTCTGAAAAGTGCAGAAAAGGCAAGAAAAGTCCATCGTTGGATGATGTTAAAGGTAATTAACAATCAAGAAAAAACGATACAACAACTTTTTACAGTATTTGAGTCGTCTTGGTGTTACATTCAGAGCAGCGGATATATAGCGCAAGTGTCTATGCGAGAGCAAGCAAAAGAGCCTCTTAAGAATTTCATAAAAACAGTACAGAGCAAAGACGAGATCGATTTCTGGTCTGAAATGCTAAAAATTGCAGACGAAGCACCGTATAAGTGGGAATTGCTATTGAAGTTGCTTGCGGAAAAGCACAACCTAGAACACACATGGATAGAGTTAACGGAAGAAGAGAAGTCATTGAAGTATTTCGAGGAAATTGCGCCAAGAGCTTCAATTTTTGGATTCTGAACTAATACACACAGGAGTCAACCGTGAGTGACGCAAGACAGGAAATGCTGGACAAGGTTATTTCAAGAGCTAAACTTGGAATGAAATCGAGTGATGGAGTCGAGGATGATGGCAATACTTGCCTATACAGGGCCAAAGACGGAAATAGGTGTTTTGTTGGCGAATTAATTCCTGACGAGAAGTACTCTCCGCACATAGAGAATGAAGAAATTGGAAAAGACGTAATCGAAATGATACCCGGTGCTACAAACTCAGATTTGAACTTCTTGCGTGATTTACAATCCATTCATGACAACTATTTAGTAGAAGAATGGAAAGATGAGATACATACTCTGTCCGACAAATACAACCTTTCATTCAATTGGTGAAACATGGAAATACAAGAGGCGTTCAATAAAATAGTTG
>ERZ724506.187-NODE-187-length-24154-cov-8.070791_pt1 | contig 24154 bp, 17 predicted proteins | sample MGYA00376039_ERZ724506 | MGnify/ENA primary metagenome ERZ724506 (study PRJEB28724, sample SAMN07190887) | wastewater metagenome | isolation source: effluent of sewage treatment plant in Hong Hong | place: USA: Christiansburg, Virginia | collected 2016-03-01 ... | reverse complement strand
CTTTTTCTAGTGCATCATTTCTTCCCATTAGTTTAATATTGATTTTATTATTTTGTATTAATGGATTATTAACAATTGATAATTATATTTAAAATTAATCTAAAACACTTTTTTAGTCAAAAACTTTATCTTATATTAATTACTAATAAACGTCATACTATAAACTAATAATTATATGTGAATCATTAGTTAATAATCTATCTTAATCAATTCTCTCAAATATTTCTTGCAAAATCTTTACCACATTCTTAAAGGATTATTTAGAACCTTCAACAAATAATTTACGACTATTAGATTCAAAATCACAATCGGGTGACAAATGAAGATTATGAACTTAAGACTACTCTTTTATTCAAACCAAATTTTCCCCATTGGCCCCTAATAAATCACTAATGTACTTGTTGGGAATATTGATAACATATGCATTAGCGTTGGATACCATCAAATAATTTTAATTATCCCATATTAGATCAGTTTTAGTTATATTATTATCTTCATTTTTAATTTTATGAACCTCTTTTAATTATTCCAATCTAATTATATTAAGAATTTAAATGTCAGTGTTTAAAAGTTTTATGAGAATTTTGCATGTTTTGTTAACTAATTCATCCTTATCACCAGCAACTAAAATGTGCATGGGTTCCCAATCATCTTTTTCATTCTTCTATCCTTCTTTTTAAGACCCTCAACCTCTTATTATTATTTTACATCCTGTTTTTTCTTCTAATCATTTTTAGTTCGCACCCTTAGGTCCAATTATAAGACCAGCATAATTAAAATTGTTTTAGACTGGCAGATAAACTTTTTTCTTTATTTTAGTTTCATCATATAATACATTAAGGCTTCCTTTTACATTTCCTTTATAATGATAACTTGCTTACTCTCTTTTTATAATTGGTAAAGCTTGTGGGGTTATACCCTATGTCTTTGCTAATCAGCTTAGTTGTAAATCTATATCTTCTTCTTTGTCATCTTCAGAATCTGATTCCATAAAATTACCAAACAACTATTCCTATAGCCTTTGCATTTTATAAGATTGCATAAGCTCGGATTCTGGGTTGATGTAATACGATGTTTTACTTTGTATTTCTTCTTATGGAATATCGTTTAAGTCTAATTATTCAGTCCAATTACTACTATTCTCTATAATTATTTTTTGCATTTTAAGTACCATTATAAAATTTTATTTATTAAATTTGGTTTTGATATAAAATAGAAAATCTATTTATTCTGATTCATTACTACATATATGAGAATTAAGCAGTTTTTAATGATATAAGGGATCATTTACTATCAAAGAGTCCAGGTGAGTATTCCATTATAGATGAGTACTCTCAGTATTATCTTGTGGAATACTTTTAATAAAATTAAAACTCATAGGCTCATTTAAATATATTTATTCTTTAAATTAATTTATGTCTATGTAATTCTTATCATCAAATAATTTTAATACTTATTAATCTTGAGGATAAAACAAAAGATTATTGTTAGATTTAAAAAAACTAGAATATTAATTTTAATTTTTAAGATGCCATGTAAACAATAAGTTTATTATATATTTTTCATCAATTAACGCTTAGTTGGAAAATTGTATAGCTTATAATTCTTTTATTCTCTCGTCATAGTTATTAAATTCTCTTTAAAATCTTATACTTTAATCAACACAATCAAACTTTCTTATATTAATTTCAAATTACTTTTTGCTTGTAAAGTTATTTTCCAAATAAAATAGTTAAAAGCTTTTTAAAAATAATAATAAAGAAATAATTTAGCCATTTTTACAGCTATTTTCCTTTTTTATTATCTATGACAATATTAAGTACTATAAAGAAATTTTTAGACTTTATTTGAATTGTTTGCAATATTTTTTATTATTGAATATTTATTCTTTGTAAATATCCAAATAACATTTTAATTGTATTTATAAATCTTATTGTAAATTTAAAGAACATATTAATTAATTTTATTATATAAGATTTAACAATTTCTAGTAAATGTCTAATTTCTTATGACAAGACTGGCTAATAAAATTTGATTATTTAGATTTATTATAATCCTTAAATATTTACTATATAGTACTACTTAAAATATTTAACTATTATATTCACTCCTAATAAGTTAGATTAATAGTCAATAGCAAGTCTCTCTTTTACTAATCGCAGATATTTTCGTTTTAATTAATTATATTTAATAAGGATTGGTCGTAATTTTTTATTAATTAAAAATTTTGCTCTAAGAGTCATCAATAGAATACAGGAATTGTTTACAATTATCATTCAAATAATACATTATTAAAGCTTGTTTTATTATTTTTAATTAATGTACTTTATTATTAAGTAATATTGACTAGATTTTTTAATATATCTTTTTAAAAACATTTTTCTTGTTGAATTTTTATTTACTATATTTTTTAATCAATTTCACATTTATTTTATTGTATATATTTTAGATAATATACTCTGCAAAAGTGACTGCTGCATAAACAAACGGAGTTCAAATGCTCCTACTCTGATTCAGTGATTGAACAATAGTCAAAAGTTAACTCTTCAAATTGTTGTATTCTTGATGTTGTTAACATTTTGGTGTAGTATTTGCTGTCTTCTATAATATTATAAATAAAACTATTTGGAATACAACTATGAGATAATCTTGAACAAATGTTACCCTTAAATATAGGCTCTATCATATAACTGTTGTATAAAGTATTATCTGATAAATGCTTTTGAACAGTTATATTGAAGAAGTCTTAGATTTTAAAATCTTAATAGGATTCTTGATTAGTTTTTTTCTTTTAATTGCTAATATAATTTTTAATTAGCTTTTATTTTTCATACCAGTACCATAATGGATAAATTTCACCCAAATATTCTCCTATTTCTTAATGAGCGGATATTCCTTAAGGATCAACACAAACTACACCTAATCCTTTAGTATGGATTCTAAACATATCTCTACACTATTTAGTATAAGAGTAGAATAGTAGCTATTTTATACCCAAATAATATTTAAAGTCCTCAACATGTTTTCCGATCTTTTCGTTTATCAAATTAATTTTCAATTATTTAGCAAAAACAAAATCCACATTTTTTTAAGCAAAAATCTTAGTGAAATATTGGTCTAATAATATCTACAATATTAGAGATATATTCCATGCTTTTAAATCCACTGAGTTTATTAATCTTACAATGCATTCGAATAGATTTTCTTTTTCTTTTGGCTTCAAGAAACAAGGCAACATATATAGTATATTCTTTCATGTATATGTGTCAAACCCATAAACTTATTACAATCACAAACTATTTTCTTTTGTCTTTTTTAATTTACCATTTTAAAACTATTCCTAAACATAACAACAGTCAGTTTAGTTTAAAAGATCTTAATTTCAATTCTCACAACAATTTATAATTTCTTTTTACTCTATACTTGAGTGCAGTATTAAATTAAGAGCTTAATTTTCTTGCTTATTTTAATTTAATTGTTCAGTTTCGAACAAGACATAGTTTTTAAGCTCAATATAGTCCCTTTGGTTTAAAGGTAATATAGGATAGTCTTTAGCTTTTATTTTGTAATAAGTCCAATTTTATGAGATTATTTGTATATCTTATATCTTTGCTTATTTAAACTTTCATTTATTTTCCAATACTATATTTATTAGTTAAATCTGTAATTCAACTCCTTGCTCTTTGAGATTCGAAAACAAATTCTTGAGTATTAATAACTCTTATGTAAACAGTAAATAATTATAGAAAAAATCACATTTTATTTTTGACTCTAAAACCACCAAAAACTTTTATATTTCAATTATCTCTATATTATACTCCTAGTTTGAGTTCTAACAATTATCATTATAAATCTTAAGAGTTTATGTTTCATAATTATATACAGACAACCAATTATATTATTAGTTGTGATATTTATCTTAAAGAAATTGCTTAAACAGCTCATTAATTTAATCAAATATATTAATTAATATTTATTAAGCATTTCTAGTGTCTTAAGTAGTGTAAACACCATCTTCTTAACTTAAATCTACTTATATGATCATATTCACTAATTCATTATAAATCGCCTTTCTTTTATAATTAACTTAGTCAAATTTCTAGGATCCTTTTTAATTAAAAAACTCCATTAAAATTATATAATTTATTTTATATTTATTTCTTTTTGAACTTCTCATAAAACTCTTTCATAGGTTCAGGAGCTGTTGTTGGTCTTCCTTTCTCTTCTGAAGATTATTTATCTCAAAAGAAACATAATATTATAGCATCTGAGGCAATACCGTAAATTTGATAAAATAATGATGCAACGATATAGCCAATTACTCCAAACACAATTACAACAAATAATGAGGAGTTTATTTGAGTCATTAAAGTTGTGTTAGCTTTTAGTAGGAAATATCCTATAAGAGCAGATGCTCCTGTAATAAAAACTTTTCCAATAAACTCAAAAATAGATCCAAATACAGTTAACAAGCCAAACTGCATAGGATTTGACATTAATAATTTCATCGAGTCAATACAGGACATACAAAAGTTCTTCGATTTTATTGCTACCTCAACTAAACCTAATTTACTTATATATTAAACTACTCTTTCAAAACAAGCCATACAGCACTATAAGCATGATAGGAATATTTGAATTATTTTTGTATCTGCTCCACTTTTTTAAAGACTTTTAACTCTGGCTTAGATATAAGATAATATTAGCTACACTCCCCATATTAAGGCAAGTATAAAAGCAGCGAAGGAAATTGATCCAAAATGATATCTAAATGACCACCAGACAGATGTCAATACTGGGAGACTAAAGTAGCTTGGTGAGCCTTTTTAATTATAGTACCATATAACACAACTACATGCTATTATAAAGACTGATAAATATTTCAAAAAGGCTAGATTCCACAATACAGCAAAAAAATGTACAACAACATAAAAATAATTTTGCTTGTCCCATGTAATACTTACAAATGGAGTCTGATTTCCTTTTGTCATTGTTCCTATAGACCATAAATAAGCTAGTTCAACAAACCAAAATATTATATAGGCTAATGATAAAGTAGCTATTATAATGGGAACTAAAATAATCCAAAATGTTTAGCCTATAAATAAAGCCGATGATTTTATTACAGCAATTGATAGCTCGATTGTTGATATATTAAAGAGCATTATTATAAAGGCCAATCCTGCTACCACAAAACAAATAATAGAAGCGATTAGTAGGTTAGTTTTGTTATAATAAGTCGATGAGTTCAAAGCTAGCTAAGTTGAAGACATGGCCTCAAGATCATTCTTATCTTTAAGAGCAATAACTCCAAGAGCTACAAAGCAACCTATAAAAAGTAAAATAGAGAGCCAAACAAAAATTCCTGCCAAATATCTAATAAGTATCATGGATAATAAAGCTATTCCAAAAGCTATTAAAGCAACATAGACTAGATATCTCCAGCTTATTTTTAAATCACTTATGTAAGAATTAACTAAAGAGATAGCTGAAGTTGCGTTGGTCATGGAACTCGCCCAAGATGAACTAGCGTCATTAATATCTGTATTAATAAAACATATTTTATTCAACTAAGGCTTGGTGTTATATATTAAAAAGGGCTAGGCACTATAATTCGTTAAATTTGTTTAAACGTTATTAAAACTGAAGTCTAAAGATGAGTCACAATTGTTAAGATTTTCCGATGAATTTGGATCAATATAGCAATCAACATGGGTAGGAGCGGCGCCTGTTGCCCATTAAGGACAAGCAGATACACATACAGCTTTAGACAGATCATTAACTGGCTAGTAAATATACCCATAAGGATAGTTTGCAACAATAGATCCTAAGAGACCACATTAATTTCCATTGTAATCTAAAACGGTTAATAAGTTGTTAGGATTTCCATTTTTAAAAGCAGCTATAATAATGTAAATATTAAGTCCCCAAAAAGCCAACATGATCAGAGTACAAAAACAATCTGTACATGATCTTTTTCGGGTAGGACCTTAATAGTCCTCTTTCTCACGTTTAGTCTACTCTACCTTATTGTCAGTCATTAACTATTATAATTATTTAAAATATTTAGTGGTTAAAATTTATAATGAAACCAAAGTTGCATTATTCAAACGATAAACAAGATGTTATTTACGGGCTCAGGTTAGGCAAGGAAGTACTTAAAGATGGGGGCAAAATATATGTAGAGTGATAAAGAGAACTTTTATCATCAACGGTTTCTCAGGGCGGTTAAGATTTGCATATATATCAATAGGAAACATGATTGAGAAGAATATAATAGTAAGAGATTAAAGAGAAAGAGACAGACTAAATAAACTATAAGTCTTAATAGTAAAATATTGATTAAATAAATTCAAATATAAAGCAAAAATAATTAAACAAGAAACTTAAAAAACAAAAGAGAAAATGTAATAAAAAATAACATTAATTAATTAATAATTTTATTTGAGCTAAGTTCCTCTATTATTTCTTATAACTCTCCTATCAAATTATCATTTTAATATTATAGCTAAAATATTTTATTTTAGTATTTTATAATACCTCTACCATGCTTCTGATCTTTATTAAAATCCCCTTCATATTGCAAGTTGTTTTGATCTCTCTGTATTCCAAACCCTTGTCTTTTTCCATTAATCCAATCTCCATCATAAAGAATTCCATTTTACAGAATAAGTTTTCCTTTTCCATTAAAGTTTCCTAAATACCACTCTCCCTAGTACATATCTCCATTACTCCATATGTATGTGCCTAATCCATGCTATAAATTATTACAGTATTATCCTTCATAACAATCTTAATTACTCCAAATCTCTTTTCCTTATCCATGTTTTTTATTGTTTTCAAAATATCCATTATAGCTTGACAGATCTTTGGTAATGTAAGATCCATAACCATTTATGACACCATTTTAAAATTATCCTTAATATTTGTCACCATTAAAAAAAATTAATATTCCCTATCCATTTCATAAACCATCTTTAAAATCCCCCTAATAAGATTCCTCGTGCTCTTATAGTTCTTATTTTTTAATTAATTCTTATTCTCAAAAAGAAGGAGGATATTTTGTGTCTGATTAAAGCATCTATTAAGTCATAAGCTAAGTCAGTGTTTCAAGATCCTTCTTATTTTACATTCTCTGCATCTTATGGCTAGAGACTTGATTCTTAACTACAACTACAATTTAGACCCATTTAATAAATTTTAAAATGTCGTTTATATTTACAGTATATATTGTTATTTTAAACAATTTAGTAAGAAGTAACTAGATTTATTGTTACTACACAGCATAATTTGGAGATATTCAACTATAGTAACAACTAAGTACTTTTTAGTTTAATGTGATTTTAAGGTCTAATTGTGTAGGCATATAGGAAATGGTTTTTATTGCAAAAATTAGAAACAAATACATGAATAGTTTTGATAAGAGAATAAATCTATAGCTATAATTTTTTGAAATGACAGAGTAAATAGATGTAATTAAACCTAGAATTATATCCGCTGGCTTGGAGTTCAGAAAATATGTTCTTTAGAGCTAAGAGCCTATTAAATGATATGCCCAATCAACAAGCTCCTTTAATTAAATAATTCTGAGGCCTGAAGAGAACAATTATGAAGTAAATGAGATTTAGTATTAATGAATAAGAAGAATTAAACATAGAATTAAAAAATGCAAAGTTATTGAGAAAACGATTTTCTGTAAAATAATTTAATTTATAATATATAAAACAATTAAAGTAAAATTAATAAGTTTATTTCATCCAGTATAAACTTATTCATATTTCTAATAAACCTTTAATAAATAATGGAAAAGGGTTTATTTAATCTAGAAGATTCACTAAATAAGATAATTAAATCTTATATGTATATTTTTATGATTATTGAGCTTAGTTAATTAAATTATATATATCAAAAGTATGAATATTATTAATTCTTCTATTATTGTAATTATTATTTTAAAAAATTAAATTATATAGCGTAAAAATAATTTAATGTTAATTCTTTAATTGCAATAAATATATTATTTCATATACCTAAATTTATATTATTAAAAAGATTGTCTAAAATTTCATTATATTTAATTATTAAAAATTAGCAATATTTGAAACATTTTAAGTTGTTTATTCAACAAGCTCTACATCTCTGCCCTCATTCTATTTTCTATATATAAAACTAAGATCATGAAAGTATCCATTGCTCAGCTATAAGCCTATGGGATTATCATTTTCTTTTTAATAAAAAATCTCTCATATCTACATTGTTCTTATATTCAATAAAACCAAAGTGCATTTTTAATAGAAATCCATCTTTCATCTAAACTCCTCTATGCTTTCATAGCTGAACTCTTTTACAGCCACCAAAAAATCCTCTTAGGAAGACATTAAAGATTAAAGATATAAATTATTTACATTCTATATTCAATAAAAATTAGAGTAACAACTCTCAATATTTTCATATCTAAATTTTAAATCTTCAAGAAATATATTATCATCCTCCTGCCATTTGATTTCAATCTAAGCAATTTGTTATGTTCTTGTTAAAATATTGTACACTATCAAGTTAACAGTGCATTAATCCTATAGATAAAATAGTTTAATAAAGTCTCTTTCTAAAACAAAATCATCGGTCTTCTCGAGAACATCCACTATAAAGTCAAAGTACACCTTTAACTTATATTTGTTTATACTGGATTTCTCATCAATATGAGTGATTCTAAAACCTGACTGGTAGCCATGAGAATCCAGTTTATTTCCCATTTAATTATAATTATAGATGAGTTATAGTATAAAAGACTATATGTATATGGATTATAAGGAGAAGTCCAACGAACTGTTAATGATAGCAAAATAACAATACAGATTAAAATACAACAAAGAGTTATAAAAAGCAGAAAGTGTTTTAACTGCGAAGATCAACTCAGAGAATGAAAAAAAAGAATCATAACATAAACAGTAAATTTATAAGACAAATGTCCAAATTAATTAATGAGTATAAAATCTTCTAACTAAAAATAAAAAATAAAATGCTCCTAAAGACTCTTAACAAAGCACAGCTAGATTTGCTGCAAAAAGTGGAAAGAGAGTAAGAGTTTTATAAAAATCTTATGCAGAATCTTATACTGGAGGGACTTTCATATCTCATGGAAGAAGATGTTGTCATTAGGGGCCTAGAAAGAGACAAAGAACTAATTTAGAAAATAATTCCTTAATGCGCAAAAAGGTTTGATTAAATATGCCAAGAGCAAATACAGCAATCTTTTAAAACCAATCTGTCTTTTGATAAGAAGAACTATTTGAAGATGAGAAATATTGTTGACATTCAATCCAAGTCTATAGAATAACTAGATGAAGCAGATTTCAGCAATGTAATATTACATTTTGAATAAGATGATTAAGTATGGTAAATTAATTAGCTTTGGAGGTGTACTGCTTACATCAAGTTAGGGAACAATAGTTTGCAAGAATACTTTAGACTTATGACTTTAGCTATCCTTTGAAGCACTAATGCCCGAGATAAGAAAACTAACAAGCGAGCCTGAGGATCAATAAAAGATTTAAATAATTTTATAATTTATATAATATGACTGATAAGAAAAAGCATTTATAGTATGAGGAAGATGAGGATGTTGATTTGGTAGATTTGCATCATCATAGTTTATATTTTCTCTAGGCGACTAAATAATAATGTTTCATTTTCGGAGGAATACTGAATGTGCTTTTTTCTATACCTTTATTGTACATAATTGATGGCATGATACCATTATTGATATTTTTTAGTTCGTTAATTACTATTTCTATATTGGGGATTATTTTTGCTCATAAGTCAAAGAACTTAACACTAGGTTTGTTTGTAACTCAGACCTTGCTCACAAGCATGATAGCTATTATTCTAGTCCTTATTTTAGTGGAGTTTTTCCAGCAGATTTTCGTGATGGGAAAATATTGCTAGAATGGGGAAACGTCAGTTGTTTCTAAGATAATGATGTATTTTACTATGGGAGTTTTACTTGGCCAGTTAGTAAACTCTGTCTATTTTTCAATTAAAGGCTTAATGATATGCATGGACTAATAATTTTATAAAATATAGTTTGCTAATTATTTATTGTTAAAAATTAATTAAGGAAACTTTAAAAACTAAGCTTAAAGTCTGTTTTAAATAAACAGCTTTTAATAGGTGTAATATTTAATATGGAGCCTTGTGTACTTACATTTTTGGACTGTATATTATGACTGTATATTTCTTATTAGTAGTTGTTGATAAAATTGAGCAGATTCTCCATAGACTATGTTGTGATTTGATTATTCTACACTAGAGTAATTAAATTGTCTAGTGTTGTTAAATTCAATAAGTATTCAATATCTATTATTATTTCTAGACCGAATTACTTTTTGTTTCAAATATTTTAAATATCCTTCTAGTCTGATCTACTAATACTTAATATCTTTTTTATTAATTGTTCTTCTAAATCTGTATCATCTTATTTATTATCAACTCGCTACATTTTAAGCTACAATTTTTCATTGTAAAGATATAGGTTCTTTAATATCTTTGAGTGATACTCATTCTTAAGCTAATTATCTGTTCTGTTATTAAAGTGCTGTTTTATTTGGGCCCATTTATTCTAATAGGCTTTTGAGCACAAATAAAGAAGCCAAAGCTCTTCTTCTTGCATGATACTTTTATTTATATTATTATCCAATTGATTAACATATCATTCTCTACACTATTTATCTGTTCATGTTTTAATTTGTATAGCTATTTCCTTCCATCATTTGGTTCCATATTTTTTAACAAGTTTAATAAGCAACTTATCTTCTTATTAAGTCCACTTCTACTTAGCTACTTTTTTCATTAACAAATAAAAGCTTTATAATTTATGAAATTTATTATAAAACATATACACTATTGTGAACTTTTATACCTCCAAGTTTTATATAGTGTAATTAGTTTTATTTCTTTTTAATACTAAATTATATAATGGATTTAATTTAGTCAAAAAACCACTCAAAATAAAAACAAAACCATGATGATAATAATGCTGTTAAAAAGTAAATTAAGAAATCCTCAGCCAAATAAAGCATCGAAGAGCTGGAAAGATTGAGCCTAAAAAAGGATCTAAAACAGGATAACAAAGAAAAGCCAAGCTATTCTTAGTTCTTCTAAAAGTATCTTCCTTAACAAAGTGTTTAGTTATTAAAAGAAAGCAAAGAAAAAATAACTAATATTTAGTCCAACCTATACACAGGATAAAAAAGAAGACCATCGATTGCTGGTCTCATAGATGAAAACTATAAGATTTGAAAATAAGAAGAATTCAAACAAAAAGAACAAGAAATGATGAAAAACAAAGTTGAGGAAAGCAAATAGAAAATGAATAAAATTATTGTTGAGGAAACCACTAAAATAAAAGAAAAGAAAGCCTCAATTGTCTTATCTTTTGGAGAACTTAAGAAACTTAATAAATATTTTAATGGTAATCCTATAAACAAGAATCTTCTAGTAAATAATGAGCAATAAGAATCAAAGAAAAGCAAGTCTTTATCTGAATAAAATCCAAGTGCTATTTAAATACAGCTCGACAACTTAGACATCGAAAAAGTTGGTTCATGAGTTAGATTTGCTTAGTTTATTAATAAGCTAATAGATGAGCTGGCTAAAAGAGAAATTAGCAAAGAGTAAAGAGACTAAGTTTGTTTCAAGATATAGTTTGATGGACTTATTAGCATGTTGAAAAATAGCATCGAGCCCTCAATTGACTATGAGAATGTCTAAAACGATATTTATATATTCATTCCTAATATCAAAAACTATTAGCTAAATGAAAAGCTTCAAAATCTGCAACTAGTAATTGAGACTTTGGAAAATATAGACAATAATTTTAATACTATATAAGAAAGCAAGAAGTTTAATTTAGAAACTGTAACTTAATTTATAGACAATGAGGTTAAGGAGGCTCAAAACAAAATCTACAATTATGAGTATAAAGATATACAGGGTAAGATCCAGGAGATAAATTACAATTTTGTGGAAAGATTAAACAATGAGTTCTAAATATATAACTCAGAGTTTATTACAATATAAAATCAATTCTATTAGAAACTAGACTAGTTGAGTCAAATTAGATAAGAGGTAAACAAAAAAAGATAGTAAATTGACCAGTAGTTTTGCAATAGGTTTAACAAGGTGCTTAAACAAAATTAGTTCTCTTTAGTTTAAGATTTTCTAAAGGCAATATAATTAAGTATACTTTAAATATTTACTTTTGTTTGTATTGATAAAGGTTATAAAATGAGCTTGTTTTAGTTTGCACATTTTATAAGCTTTAATTATTGTTCTTAAGAGTGAGAGTCTTTTTTTGTTTATTAATATTATAGAATGATTATGTGATATTAATTGGCCCTTTTTTGATAGGACTTTTGATTAATAGACTAGGTTTTTATTTCTAATGAGATCTACTAAAAATGCCTTCTATTTTAATGCCCGAGTTTTTGACTTGTTTTATGTTGGAAAATTTTTGCATTAAAACTATCTTTTTGTCACTCTAAATAGGAGTTCTTGTAATTACTTTTTTCTTAAAAGAATTCATATAAGAAACATTCATATCAAAAATACTTTCGTTTTATTTAATGCTTTTTTGAAATACTTTATCTTGGCTTGATTTCTTGTTGTTATAAATGTTAAGATTGTGTTTAGTTCAATTAAAATCTATTTATTTTTATTGAGAACCATTTCAAATGTTAAAATTAAATAAAGAGTTTTAAAAATCACCCTTTGAGGTTTGAGATGCCGGTCAAATGTTTCTTATTGTATTTTTACTTTTGCTTAAAGGAATTTACTATGCCTAAAAAACGATACTTTTTTTCTTTGTGATTTTTTCAAATTTTTGTTGAGGAATCTTTTTAACATCCTTAAGAAGGTTCTAGCTTATTATTAAACTATTGTTAAGCTGAATTCTTGTTTTATTTGCTCTAATAGTATTTTTAAGCGTCTTTCATTAAAACCCTTTTATCTATTCAAAAAGAGGGTTTTAAAGTATTTCCTAAGCATCTGGTCACATCTAAGGATTGTTGTTTAAAATACTTTTAATCAATAATTTAACATCTAATGGAGCGTCTTTGCCAAACTCGATTTTCCCTTTTAAAACTTGATCCATTATCTCCTCTATGTTTCTACCTCTAAAAGGTGCTTATCCAAACATTATTTCATAGAAGAGAACTCCAAGACTCCAAATATCTGCCTTAGGAGATTGTTTTTTCCCTGTAAACACTTCCAAAGCCATATATTCATGAGTGCCGCATAAAGTCTTTCAGGGCTGATCATTTTAGTATTTTGCACTCCAGCCAAAATCACAAAGTTTTAAATTATCATCTTAATCTACAAGAACATTTTCAGGCTTGATGTCTCTGTGCATAAGTCCCTTAGAATGCATATACTCAACAGCTAATACTACTTAGTAAAAGTAATAAAGCTTTTGTTCATAGGTTAATGTTCTTTTATGAATATAGTCAAAGAAATCACCCTTTGAAGCATACTCCAAAATTAAGTAGAAATATTTGTCAGTTTCCAAGTAATCAATAAGCTGAATAATACTGGCATGAACCAACTGCAAATGAATATCTATTTCTTATTTAATGTAGTTGATTTCTTATTGGTCTTTTTTGTATAGCTTTTTAAGAGCATAGAGTTTCTCAGGATGAAAAATATGTGTTATTAGTTTTACTTTAGAAAAGCCCCCACTGCCAATTACAAATGCTTTAGTATTATCATAAGGATCTTTAATATATCTTATGTCTTTAATAGATCAAAACATTTTTGGCATTATAATTTTAATATAATAATAAAACGATGGGAAAGTTTGAGATCCAAGGAGTGATTGGCATGGGAGCCTATGGAGTAGTTCTCAAAGCAAGAAACAAAGAAACTAATAAACTGGTAGCCATTAAGAGATTTAAAGAGACTGATGAAAATCCCATTATATGAAAAATTGCATTAAGAGAAGTAAGGGCATTGAAATAATTGTAATCGGAACATGTTGTTAGTTTCTAAGAGGTGTTTAAGAAGGATTAAAAACTAAATATTGTTTTTGAATTTCTTGAAAAAACTATACTGGATGACATTGAAAATAGTCCCAATGGATTAAACATTGACATAGTACAAAAGTATATATATTAGACACTCAAAGGACTAAGAAATGTCCATAAATAAGACTATGTACACAGGGATATCAAGCCTGAAAATTTATTAGTAGATTCTTAAGGAAAAGTAAAATTGTGTGATTTTGGTTTTGCTTGACTTCTAAACAAAAATGATCCCAAAGAAATCAACTTGTTGACTCACTACGTTGCCACATGATGGTATTGATCACCTGAGTTAATAATATCAAACAACTATGACTAGAGTGTAGATATTTGGGCAGTTGGATGTATATTAGGAGAGATGCTTGATGGATAGCCAATGTTTCCAGGAGACAACACCATAGACCAGATTCTTCATGTTATTAGTTTACTGGGGCCTTTTTCTAAAGAACTTGAACTAAGGTTTTAGAAGAATCCTGATTTTCTTCGTATGAGTTTTCCTAGAGTTAAATAAGCATTAACACTAGAGAAATGATATTATAATCATAAAGGTACAAATGTTATTGATTTGTTAAAGAAACTACTTGAGTATGATTCAAGAAAATGAGTCTCTGCTACTGAAGCACTTGCACATCCTTTTTTCGAAAATATTCTTATAAATGATCCTTAGTTTTAATAGGAGATTTACCAGGAGTTATAATAAAGCAAACAAGATAAAATAACTTCCTCAACTAGTCATTTGAAAATAAACTAAAATAAAGTTGTCCAAACTTCTGCAAAGAATAATATTAATTTATGATAAACCTCCAATAAGCCAAAAACCACTCAAAAAATTATCAGGTTTTAGGATGATGAAAATTGTGGGCCAATGATTAGTATTAATAAAACTGGTCAAAAAATTACAACAAAGATAAAGTCAAAAACAACTGGTCCTAAGAAAAAGTTCTATGCCTTTAATCAGTCACGAGTCAACAATAAGCCAGTCAATAAATCATGTGCTACAAATTTTATTGCCTAGAACATTATGAGAGTTAAAAGAGAACACAATGGCCTCAAAAAAACAAACTGTATTTTCCCAGCTATTATTTAACCAGAAAATAAAGAATAATTGATTTATAAATATATTAAATAATTACTTAATAAGAACTACTAGCACTATTGTAAAAAGAAAAATGAGTGCCAGTTTAAGATAGAGAAAAATCTAGCTGTTTGAGCTTATAAGTCTTAATCTTTATTATAAGGAAACTACCAATAAATTTCCTCTTTTGCTCCAATTCTTGGCCTGTTGTAAATCTTATAATTATTCCTCTCTTAATCAATCATTGATAGTTATAGAGACCTATCATATTTGATTTATTCAGCTTTTAAGATCTCCTATCATTTCTCTCTCATTGTCACATAAGTCTTACATTTAAAATCTCAAATTATAAATAAAAATATAATGAATAAATATACTGAAAAATTTAAGCCTGTTTCTTAGACTATTCTACAATATAGTTATACAACACCAAGCTTCCTATTATTCCAAAAAGAATTCCCAGAACAACAATAAAATACTTAATACTAGATGTCTTCTAAACCTTTCAAGGTTTTACAATTTTTTTTGGTATAGTTTTTTCAAGAGAAAAATTCTTTGAGACTAAAAACTCAACTATTTGTTTATACTAGTAGTCTCATATAGTTATAATCTAACCTTGCATTTCTTTAACCTGCATTTGGAACCTAGTCATGTTATCGATTTCTTGCTCAATTTCTCTTATTTTTTCTTCTGTTGATCTTGCCGAGGCTCCTGAGTATCTTTCTTCTGAGTATTTTTGCATGTCTTTTTTTCAGTATAAAAACTGCATCTATTAGTTAATATGATTGTCAAGTTATAGTAGTTTGCTTTATGCATTTTTCAAGCCTTTTTCTAATTCAAAAATCTTTTGTTGATTGAGTCAAAAAACATCCTCAATAGCATCTTGATCTTAGCTTTAGTTTTCTGAAGTTGCTTCATCGAAAATTCTAATGAATTCGGCAAAGCTGCCTTAAATTTGTCTCTAATGATAAATGCTATTTATTTTACAGTTGAACCATATAGGATTGGTCTAACTTTCCTTGATTTGTAACCTCGTCTATAATGACAGCCATCTCTCTTAAATGAATGCTAATATTGTTGACTATTTTAGATAGGTTTTCTTCTGCCAGAATTACTCTACTGTCTACAAGATCGCTGTCAATAGAACTGCTACTCGAGTCGTTATCTTTTCCCATTTATATTTTATATAATTTAAATGTAGATCATTAATTAAGAGTAAATTTATTGGACTAGTCTCAATAAATATATTTGCTATATTTTTCAAAAACAGTTCTGTATAAATATCTATAATTAATTATCTAATTTGTTTGATTTGTCTTTCATTAAGTGACCTTTGGTTTTTATTTGCTCTATAACTTTGGTCCATATCTCATTCTTTTTTAGAACTTTATAATCCCCTATTATAAATAGACAGTACTTGGCTCAAGTGATAGCAACATTGAGTCTTCTAAAGTCACTAAGAAATCCTATAGAACTGCATCTTGATCTCACACAACTTAAAATAATTATATCTTTTTCTCATCCTTGAAAGCCATCTACCGAATTCACCTCGCAGTCAAGTCACTCTTCTTTGAACTTACTCTCAAGACAAGCAACTTGAGCAGAGTAAAAAGTTATTACTCCAATATTTTGGATATTATTCTCATTTAATTTCTTGATTAATTCAGCAACTCATTCTGCTTCTCTAATATTTTGAAATGAGTTCATATTTTCAGTCATTTTTCCTCACAAATGAACCCCTATTAAATTGCTGCTATTATGATTGTCATTTAAATATTTCTTAAGTTGATTTGGAACATAATCTTGACTTTAGACAGTTGATCCGCATAGTAATTAATTGTTGTAGAAAATACTAGAAGAAATATCACTAATGGTTTTAACCATTCAGTACTATGTTTTTAGCATGTGCTAAGGATATCCTAGTTTTAATAATCATTCATAAAGAGACCTTTCATATTTAGTTTAAGTAGCATACTTAAGCTAAATCGTTGCTGGCAATTATTAAGGATCTCCAATAAGAATTAGTCTTTATGGCTCAAGCTACAAGGGAATAAGATTTGATATCTCGGTGCTCTGTGTAGCCTCATCTATGATCAGGTAATCAAACTTTCCTTTAAGACTGCACATTACTTATCATCCTGAGCTATTCAAAGTACAAAATATTATCTATGCTTAGTTGAGTAATTCAGACTTAAGCTTATTTAAATTTTTGCTCTCAACCAACTTGCTTATGAAGATCTTGTCACTTATCTCCTAAGATTATTTTTAATCTTGCTCTGATTTTTGTTATTGTTATTCAAGTCATTTTTTAAGCTTCTCTTAGTTTTCTTTTTCAAGGTCTCTATCATCTCTTTCTTTTAAATGTTATAGAATTACATCTATGGAAACTCATTTGACTATTAGAGATTTTATGTCATGTGTTTTGCCCACTCATAATATTCAAATTCCTGAAGTGATACTGTGACTAAGATGATCATGAATTTGAGTCTTGGATTCAAGTCAAATTATAAGATTTTCAAGAGCATTATTACTTGGAGTACAGACTAGAACTTTTTGGTTGTGCTTGACCAAATTTAAAAGGAGTTAAATAATTAGATGAGATTTTCCAGTACCAGGAGGACCTTGGATAAGCGCAACTTTGGAGTCACTTAAGCATTTTTTCAAGGCAATTTTTTGATCCTCATTTAAGCCAATGTTGTCCTTAATCTAAAGATGGTCTTGTTCATAAGATTTTTTGTACTCCATAAGCATTCCAGAAAGATCTTTTTGTTTAGGATGAAAGTTAACGAGTCCTTAAATCTCTCTTTAATAACTAGTAAAATGATCAATGAAACAGACTGCAATATTTTGATTAGATTAAAACTTTTAAGCTACTCTTATTTTTATATTAGAGTCACAATTTATTTCTTTTTAATTTTAACAATCAGATACTCCAATGGTATATTTTTGTTCATTATTCGCACTGAGAAATCATATGAGAATATAGCTTAGATGTCCTTCAATATTAATAGTAAAGTCTTTAATAATTTGTTTTGATTCCTTTTAACTTTTCAGTCTAATAAAAATAAAATTTCCTTTTTGGTCCTCTGAGTTATGATTATATTGTTAATTAGCTGATGTGAGATCGACTTCGATAAAATTATTTTCTTATTTTCTTTTTTGCTCATATTTTTATATTAGAAATGTTTTTATGTTCTCCATTAGTAATTTTTTCATTGTTTAATAATAATCTTCAGAGCTTGTAAACTAATCTTTTACTGCATATTATTGGGAATTTTCTTCATTGATATTAAGCTCAAGAGGATGCTCTAAAAATTCATTAACAAAATTATAATATGTTGCCTGAGGATCTCTTAGTTCATAATCAAATAATTATTTTTCTTTTTTCTCACTTTAATACTATTAAAATGATGCTGTTAATTGCTCGAGCATTTTTACTCATAGGCTTTCTTCTGATAGTAATATTTTTTATCATTCCAATAGTTCATATTGTATTATTTATGCTGTTTTTTCTTAAACTATTTTTTCAGTTTTAAGCTTTTTTTGTTACTTTTAGCTTGAAAATTCTTCATCTATAGAAATAGATATTTATTCTTAAGAGGTGTCAATTTTCTAAGTTAAGTTGTACTCAACTCTTTGTTTATTTTTTTTAGTGTGATTCAAAACTCATTTTTCTGTATTTTATGAATTTTTCATTCCATTAAACATTTGAGTAATTTTTTACTATTTTTACAAATTGCTGAGTTTTTATGTAAGAGTTTGTCCCATGACTATTTCATGGCCACCAGAAACAGTTTTTCTTTGATTAAAAATGCTGAGTATATTCTATTACATTTATATATTAATATTAAAAAATTGTTATTTTAAATTTCAAATTATCGAATACTAAGAGTTTTTTATTTATAATGTCAAATCTCGAACAGTTGCGAGCACTTATTAACAATGATAATGTTGACGTAATGAAACAAGACTAGAACTAAGCTGATCAATATAAAAAAATAGATAAAAATAAAGTCAACCAAGAGATAAAGAATAGAGAGCAAATAGACAAAATTGCCCAATAATTAGTTGGATTAACACTTGAAAAATAATTACAATGGATAGAAAGTCATAAATAATAAGCTGATAATAATTATTAGAAAAAATAATTTTAATAAGCTTTAGAAAAATACTTGGAAGCATTAATGGGTTTTCAAAAAGATAATTATGAGAATTTGAATGATTAATTTAATGATCTAAAATACTGAATACTTTGCAATATGAGTGTAGTTTCTATTGAGATGAAATAATACTAAAAAGGAATTCATTTACTAAAGTAGGCCGAAACAATCTAGCAAAATCATAGACTATTTTATCTATACTCTAGGTGTCATGAGCTTTTAGAAGAATTTAAAGAAGCATATATAAACTAGTTAAAAGCAACAAAAGCACTAGACTATATGGTTAGTGGCCAATAGAAAGAAAAGCTGTTATGTGAGTATAGTGATTGATAATAATGATTAAACGAATAATACTAAATTTAGAAAAAACAGATATAAGAAATGTATCAAAGAGCATTTTAAATAAAATAATAAAACGAAATTTAGAACAGATAAGAATAACAAAATACATTGTAGTAAAATATTTAAGAAGAAAAATTATATGAAATACCAGAGGAAATAATATCTAAGGAAAAGAACTATGCATAGATTATATTTTAATTTTTGTTAGTGTATGTGTGCATGCCATTGATGATTTTCTATGGCAAATGTGCTACTCTTTTCTTCAAAAAGCTAAAAAAAGAATAATAAAAATATTACAACTACTTTTATTTTAATCAAAAAACAGTTATAATTTTATGTTTCGTTTTATTTTAATATTTATTAAATTGCTGTGAGTTTATTTCAATCAGTTTAGTATTTAGAACATCTTATAAGAGTATCATATTGAATGAACAAGCAATATTTTAGACATTAGTAATAGTAAAATTTGCTTGGATATTAAAGAGAATATTTGCTCTCTTAAGACATAGCAGAGATTTTAAACATAAATAATAGAAGAATCAAATGATAATTAGAAGTTAAAACTAGGCTACTTTAAGAACATATACATAGATTATATTTATAATTTAACAATAGCCTATTAGACACTTTAGTAATAATAACATTAAGATTAACATCTATGTAAAGATCTTAAATAACAGCTTCTTAGTTATAAATTGCCCGATCTATAGCTCAATATAATTAATGAGATAAAATAACTATATGATTTTTTATTAACCTTTTATCTAAGCTAAAGCTGCTGAATATGTGACAATATTTTCTTATAATAAATATAAATAGAGACCAAACAAATAACAATGTCAGAAAAACAGTGTAAGAATGTGGTATAATCTACGCTGAGAGGATTATTATTGCTACATGATTATGTTTAAAAAATCTCAAATTTTGTTTTTGCAAGTCTAGAAACTTGCAACAAAATAGACATGGATTATAAAATATTTCAGTCTTGATATTTCAATTAAGAGCGACTCTAAAAATGTATTAAATTTATTGGTACTGATTTTTGGTTATAAAAGTGCTCATTTTTATGCACCAATTTAAATGAATCTTTTTTGGATAATATTTTTCTTGCATAGATCAAAAAATACTCAGTTAATTTAGAACTCCTAAAGTAAATCAATACTTAATAAAGTACTAATCCATATGTCAACCCTTTTGAAATCAATAGAATTTATTACAAAATAAAAAGCTATAAAAAAATTAATAGCTCATGACTCAATAAACAATTTGATCTAAGTTAATACTAGTACAGAATATTAGATGACAAATATGGCTATTAATGGCCTGTCTTAAAGCCAAATTTAATTATCGATAGTCGAAATGAAGTTTAGTCCAACCAAGAATAATTTTCTTTTATTAATTTTATTATATAATTTTATATGGAAACAGTTTTTATTTTGTTCCAAGATGTTTAAATTAAGACCAAATATCTTATAGAATATGTCATTTTCTGTGCTTAAACCTATAGCATATTGAACAACGACACATTAATAAATGCAAATGTATTTTGTATTTGAAATCCCTAAATGAACTCAAAAATGAGTCTAGATTATAAATACGAGAGCAAAATTTAAGATCTAAAATAAATTTATATAATTAATTTGAAAATAAAACTCTAAGACCAATAATAATTTATTGAATATTAGCATGCTTTATTTTTGAAAGACTTTTTAAGCAATCAAATTAAAATAGAAATTAAAGAATATGATATTGAATTTTGAGTATTCATAGAACACAATTTGAATTAATTTTTAAAATATGAATGAAAAAATAGTGAGAAAATTTGAGCTGATGTTAATATGATTTAAAATGCTAAAATAACCACATGATATATCAAACATATTGTTCTAGTTTGAAGATTCTATAGTCTTATTGTTTAGTTTTTGCAAGTTAAAAATTTAAAGATTGATATTGGTATAAGTTTTTTAGTAATGTTTTTGCATGCCTTTCCATTAACATTTTTATTTATTTTAAATGTATTGTATTTATATGGAGACAATAAGTTTGTTTTTTGAGCATAAATTAAAAGGCTTGTAAGTTATCTGCAAGGAGATGAAGAGTCTTTGGTCGAGTATTATCATTAGAATATTTTGTTCTTATAAAAAATGATTAAAGTTTCAACTGCAGTAACAATTTATATTAATGAAAGCATTGGCACTTAAAATAAGCTAAATTACATGAACATTTATAGAGTTATGCTTAAGGTATTAATAATCGGATCTTTAATACTATATAAATTATTCTCTGTATTTAGATTAGTAACTGCTTTAATTCTTTATATTTAAATGAACAAATATAAATAAGAAATTAAAAATAAATTTATTCAAATAAAACAAATCTTTAAATGAAAAATAGAAAAAAAACTAGATTAGAATCCTTATATAGATGATAAGGTCAACTATATTATTTCATTAAACAATATTCTAATTGCAAATTTTGAAGAAAAAGAAAACTAAAATATTATATAACAAAATGGAAATGTTATTAAAAATATAAATGCTAAAGTAAGATAATAAAATATTAAAATATTTATTAATTTTTGTGTATTTCTAAAGATATTTTTTCAAAATCTTAAATTTCTTAATTTAAAGCAAAAAGCTTATTTAAATCACTATTGAGAATAAGATTGTTGACCTTTAACTTGTCTATACCAATTGTACCATCTTCATTAATTATCTTCGGTAGCTTATCAAAAATAAAGATCTTATCGCAATGAATAAGATCACTTAGTTAGAAACTAACAATTCTTTCAAGTTCAGATAAGTATTTTTATTTTTCATCTTAAATAAGCTCAATTACATTTTGACTAACTTCTAATAGGATCAAAAAAATTTCTTCTCCATTTTCAAATTTACTAACAATATAAGCATCCTTAACGCCTTACTATTTTTTATATTCCTAAATTATATCATGCTTAAGAAATCTTAGACCTTAAAGAGAGCTATATTAACTCTCATTATCATACTAAGGTTCTAAATTTACTATTTTATTGTCAGCAATTTTCGCTCAGATTTATGTACTAATTTATACACTTTCATGCACTTAATTCTCTTTAATATAGTTTGAATTTTATAATGAGAACTCCTATGATAAGCCAGGAAAGTAGCTCTATATTTGCAAATAAGTTTGGTTATTTTATGAGTTATCAAAGTTAGCAAAGCTAAGGCCCTCGGTTGGAACTAAGTCTTTTTGTGGAGAAATCCAATCTTCATGAGCCACAACTGTTCCTGTTTCTGGACTAAATAAACAACCTCCTATAAATTTAATATTTTAATTTCATAATATATATTTGGACTTTATTTTATCATTGTATAATAAATCCTAGATCCAAAGAAAATTCAATTTAGTTTTTGTTAGTAGCTTATTATTTGAAGCCATGAGTTTTGAAAAATGATCTTAAGCGGTGTATAAGAGCTTAACTTTATTATCTTCAATAATTTATTAAGGATTTATATAAAAGCTTTTCATATCTTCAATAATATTAATTGATGCTTTTTACAGCAAAGGACCTAACAATCCAATACTTAGTCCTTCAATACTTGATAAATTAAATGTGCATAAAGTTGTATCATTTTTGCCTATTCCTAAATCTCATTATATTGAAGTATAAAGACCTAATAAGTGATATCCAGAGGGTCTGAATTATTTTTACTCTTTTATTCTAGTACCAACAAATTAATATTCATTAAATAAATACAATGGAAAGTTCATAGGCAGTTAGCTATATTGAATCTCTTTTTAATTCTTATCAATTTCTATATCATCAAAATTAACATCATTGTAAAACATTTTTTTGACTTTTTTTTCTGGTCTTTAAAATATTAGGCAGCCTATTTGAGTTTAATTAAGATTTAATCTAGCTTAGTTTACATTTTAGTAATAGGAGTCTAAGCCATCAGTTTCTATAGTACATGATGCTGTTATTATTAATTTTGGCTGAATTTTTCAAATTGTATCTTCAATTTTATTAACTCCAAGTCCATAGAATAAATACTCAAAAATGACACCTCTGGCCATACAGGCTAACATAATCTAAACAGTCTCAATAATACTGGGCATGTATATGATTACTCTATCACCTTCTTTAAGATTAAGCTTATCGATTTTTTAAATATATTATTGAACATTATTCTTAAGCTGTTAAAATGTTAAATAACCTTAGACACCATTTGTATAATTTTTATAAAAAACAGCAGGGTTTTCTAACATATCCATTTCTAATTTTGAGTGTTCAAGAATATTCATAGCGAAATTTCCTTTTCCATTTTAAATAACAATTTTTTAATTATTTTCCTTAATTATAGGTTTCTAAAACCATTTAGTAAGCTCAACCTGCTCTCAAAGTTTATCAATTTATTTGAATTATTTGCAAAATCTTCTTACTAAATTTCTTTTTAATATCATAAATATAAAATTATAATTTAAATCAAATTAAGCAAAAAGATGGGGTTTGGGGTTTGGGG
>ERZ724506.184-NODE-184-length-24399-cov-5.736075_pt1 | contig 24399 bp, 32 predicted proteins | sample MGYA00376039_ERZ724506 | MGnify/ENA primary metagenome ERZ724506 (study PRJEB28724, sample SAMN07190887) | wastewater metagenome | isolation source: effluent of sewage treatment plant in Hong Hong | place: USA: Christiansburg, Virginia | collected 2016-03-01 ... | reverse complement strand
TGAAGAATATGCATTAGCGGCCATGATTGTTGGCGTTGTATTGAGGCATGATTGAAGTTGGTGACAAGAATCTGTCACTGTGTCGTAGCGATACAATGCACCAGAAACCTGATAATATAAATATCTTCCAGGAATTTTCGGAGTAGTAAGACAGGATATAGCAGTCGATGAAGCAGGCGCAAATCTGCACCATTCCCATACAGGTAAATCAACTTGTGGTTTGAGGTTGTTAGTTAATGCCATATTGTTTTAATTTCTCAATAAAACTGTTTTTCTCATTTATAATCATCTGTATTCTGAGCTTTTCTTTCGCCTCATTTTCTATATTTAACAGGCAGGAATGACACACGAGATGAGTGCATTGAGGAGTTCCTAATGCCTCATACTCTTCTTGGAGCTGTTTTATCTCATCTTCTGTAGCTGCTATAATCTGTTCCATATTATGAAAATGAAAGATTAGACCTTATACCGTTTGCGTATGCGTTCCGAGCCTGGTCAGCTATTTGCCATCTTTGGTCTACTGGGCCAACCCATACTTGCTGCCAATACGTTGTTGATGTTGGATTAGTAGGCGCATATGGTGTGGGTACGTTGACTATCGGAGTTCCGCCACCGGTTGTCGGCCCAGCTATAGAAGAGCCAAGCGTTGTTCCAGTGATGTAATCGACAGCTACTCTTTGCCTGTTCTGTGAGTCTGCTGCTGATGACGGTTCTAATTGTTTGCTGATTCTTCGCAACCAAAATAGAGTAGATTCTATTTCTTGAAGGGTTTCTTCGGTGGCTGGGTTCAAAATTTCACCATTTTTTGTTTCAAGCATGACTGATGGGTTTCCTCCACCACCACCAGCCCTATCGACATTCACTTTCACACGACCAAACTCGTCAAATTCAAAAGGTGGATTCTCCTTTTCTGGTTTCGCAAGTATTTTTTCAAGCACATCTTTTATTGGAGATAGTGCTTTTTGGAAAATGTCAGCAAATGATGGAAACTCTGGAAACTTTGGGAACTCAGGGTACTCCTTTTTCGCTATTTCTTTCAGTGTTTTGTTGGTTTCAGATAAATCAACAGGCTTAAACCATGATGGTTTTGAAATAACGACTTCACCATCAATTTTTATTGATTCTTTTTGTGCTGGTATTTCAGGGAAAGCAGGATATTCCTTGTCTCGTATATCTTTCAAAACAGACACAACATCAGTCATGTCCGATTTCGCATCTCCTATATTTTTTACAGTAACTTCTTCGATTCCTTCCTTCATCTCAACTGATTCCTGCACTTTATAAAGCGCATCAACGATAGGAGATGATATTTCTTCGGCAGAAACTACAGGGATTTCCTTGTTTTTAATAGCTTCAACAATCGGTTCGGAAATTTCCTTTGTGTTTATTACTTTCGTAAACACAAAGTTATCTCGGAAAAATCTTTTCCAATCATTGAAAGTTTGCTTTGCTAGAGCCTTAAAATCGAATTGTGGTTCTTTCATTTTTATTTTTGTATACGATTCATCATACCATCAATCTCATATTTTGACAATATTTATCAGAAATCTTACTCTCCGATGAGTTTTGATATTTCATTATCTACTTCTTCTACTGATAATTCCATCTCATCTGAAATTTCATCAGCATCTGACTCATACTCGAATCCGTATTTCTCGAATATTTTATCCTTTGTTCTCTTATTCAGGCTATCAACTCTCGACTTTTTATGCTTGTCATCAAGTTTATTGAATACGCTATTTTTTATAAGAATTGGTATATTCTTTTTCATCTCATTCGCATATTCCTTGTTAGCCTCAAGAAACTTTTTAGTTCCAACTTTTTCTTTGAATTGGAGCATTTCTTTTGACTGGCTTTGCTCCCATGACATAACATACACACCATTTTTATTCGAGAATCCTCCAATATCAGCAAGCATAGCGATGTTAAATAGTTTGAGAGCGTCTCCGAGATTATCTGGTTGATTTGCATTATACGCCTCTACATAGTTTTCCAATGGTATAGGAGCGAATACCCCCTTTGCCCAAATTCCGATGGTTCGTTCTCGATTTTCACTATCCCAACGTGTCGATTGTCCATCAAAATTATATCCTTCAAGATAGTCGAGAATAAACCTTGAGCCGGGTGATGTTTTCCCCTCAACAAAATCTGAAAGAATACTGGTTACACCATTCTTATAATTACTTGCCGGCGCTTTTATTCCGGTAGACGAACTTTTTATTTCCATACCAAACGGAACGCCAAATAATCTGGTGAATAATGTTATATACCCACCCATTCCGCCTGTGACATCTACGCCTTTTATAGTGCCAAATTTTGAACTAGATGGGTCATATTCAACTGAATTTTCATCTTTGGAAAGCATTGAGCCGATAGTCATAGCGCTAGCAGTCGCAGACAAGCGAGTAGCCCATTCTTTGAATAATCGTTTTCGTTGCACAGGACTCTTCATCATATCTGAATCAAGAATATGCCCAGAGAGCTTATCGAGATTCGACTGTAGGAACTTCGGAGACCACAAAGCAGCGTTTGTGACACCGCTTGCTTTCCCCATCCATAGGTCTCCACGTCCAGTCATCGAGTTTATGCGCCGTCCAATCCGAAGTAATTCTTCGTCAAAAAGTTTCGTATTTTCTGATGAGAGAATATCTGTTCCAATGTCTTTCCAGTCCTTTATCATTTGGAGATAGAGTTTATCAGCTAGGTCAGCCCGAGCCATCCATAGGCCACCAGTAAACATCTCTGATGATTCTTTTATCAGTGGTATTTTATCAGCGATTGTTGACGCGAATTGCTCTTCGCGCCCTCCTATAGCGACTTTCATCCGGTCATAAATACCGAGACGGCCAAGCGGCCGATTGTTTATATCTGAACGAATAACTGTGAGCACTTTATCACCAACACCCGCTTTTCGCATATCGAACGATTTCTTGAAGATTTTTGCCTGGTTTACGATGAGGTCAAGCCATTGTTTCGGATGTCCAGAAGTAAGCACTGGAAGTCCTTGTCGGCCAATGGCAGATACGTCGAAAGACCCTTTCATCGCTTTCATTAAGCTAAAAGCGTCTACTATTCCACGCTTTGTAAGCGCGAAAATTTCATTAACTCCTTTGTTCTTTTTCAATAGTTCAAGTTCTCCACTATAAGTACCCTCTGCATCAAGTTTTAATTGCCCTATAATTTCTTCTAGTTGAGAACGTGATGCACCATAATTATTGCTAGTTCGTTCTTTCAATACACGTTCAATCTGCTCATTAACGAGCTTTTTAGCATCATCAGGTATTCCATCTGTCATAACTCTCCGCAAGTCTCTCCAGGCGTTAGATGATAGGAATTTCTTTGTGCGTCCGGTTATTTCGGCCTCTTCGAGTTTTCCAAGTATAGAATCAAGTAATTTAGCATTTTCAGTGCCGATTTTTGTGCCTCTTGCTGTTTCAATTACTCCTTTAATGTACTTCTTATCAAAAGCACTTTCTCCGACATTAACTTCTTTAGAGAGTTTGAATATAACCTCAGCTTCTTCTCGTGTTAAACCGACACCTACCTTTTGTTCGGCAAGCTCAGAAAGAAATTTTTGTCCATCTTTCGGATTGAATATTCTCGACAGGTTATCTGCCTTATGCTTTGCAATATTCTTTCTGATAGCCTCTAATCGCTTGCTTGGTACTCCTGAAACCTTTGATGCCCAGGCATCCATTCCTTTGAAGAAATCTCTTTGTAGTAATTTCTTTTCAAACAAGACATTCATTCGTTTCGCATCGGCATCGCTGATTCCAAGCTCTTTCTTGAACAAATCAAAACGTGCTTCGCTTTCCATTTTTCGAAGTTTCGCATATTCAAGTTCACCACTTTTTATTTTAGAAAGCAACTCTTCAGATTTATTTTTTACCAGACACCAAGTATTAGCCATAATCAACAGGTTATTTTTTGTACAAGTTTCGATAAATCAGAATCAGTTGAGGCATTTTTTTCGATGAATTTTCCTATTTCTTCCTCAGCGCTTTTCACGTCTTTTTTTATGTCAACACCTGATTTTTCTGCAATCCGTTTTTTCAAGTCGTCAACTTGGCGCATTATTTTCACTGGGTCAGACATAATGGTCGAATCGTATGCTTTGACATCACGGCCAGCTTCAGCCGCTGCTTCAATCGCTCCTTTTGCTTCTCCGGCAGAACGAAGTCTGTACAATGTATCAACATCATTCTGAATGATAGCCGTATCACGAACAGCTGTATACAGAGAACCGACACGAACACCTTCTGGAGATTCTCCTTTTATCGCCATCTCTATCGCTTTTTGTGGGTCTTCAGCATAAAACTTGAAAGCCTTCTTCGTTTCATCATCCATTTTCATTTTTGAAGCCAGTCTTGGAATTTCTTCTTTTTTTAGCTTCACACCACGCTTTTCGGCTGTCTTTTCAAGTGTTTTTACAAGACCACTTTTATTCGGCTTTTCTGATTTCGGTTCAGCATTCGTTGGCTCTGATTTCGGAGTTTCTTTAGACCCTCCCTGTGCTTGTTTCCAGAGGTCGGTTAGTTGGGATTTGGTTTGTATATCTCCATTGAGCATCCTCATTCTAACCTGTATCGGAATTTTTCTTCTCTCTTGCTGAACGATTTTTCCTAAATCCGAGGACTTGAAATTCCTGTACTCCTTCATCGCTTTATCAAGTTCTGACTTTACAGCAAGGTATTCTGGCGACCTATCTGAAACTATGCCCATTTTTCCAGAAAAACTGTTTGCTTTCTTTGATAGTTCGTCTGTCAGTTTCTCAAGCTCGAACTCTTTTTTCATCGCAGAAGCAATACTATCGCCTACTCCACCTTGTGCCTTCACAAACTCCTCTGGTGTAGAGTATTTCTTTGCTTCAGAGAGGAGAGGGGATTCAACTGGTTTTACTTCAGCAACTGGATTTTCAACAGATTTTTGTACGATAGGAGTCTCTGGAGTAGATTTTACTGGTTCTATAACTGGATTTTCCTTTATCTGAAACTCATCGAGTAGCTTCGTAATCTGCGTTTCATCTTCCATACCTTTCATGGTTCTGGAAAGTGTCGGAATATCGTCATCAGAAACGATTCCTTTCAAAAAGTTTGCAATTCGTTTCTCGTTGTCAGTCGTTGCAATTTTCAATGCCAAATCTTCCCGTATTTTTACTGGGTCGTAGGAATCAATGATTCTTTTTACCTCATCAGGGTCTTCAATGACTTCGAGCTGTTTGGAAACTTTTGCTCTTGTTTGCTCGTCAGGTATTTTTGTTTTAAGTATTTTTGCGATAGTTTCTGGATTATTTGTCGAAGAAACTGTTTCACTCATCAAATCATCATCCGTCTTTTTAATAGGAGATTCTATTCCGGCTTGCTCGAATAATGCCTCATCTTGCAACTCTGGAACATCAGCGAGAGCATCTTTCTCTTTTGGCGTAAAATCGACTTTATCGCCACGAAGCCAATTACCAACTTTATCTCCGAGTTTATTCATACCAAGCCCAAGTCCGACCGTAGCAGCTGCCGAAACAATGGCCGAGGTAGCGACATCACCAAGGAATTGCATCGGAGTAGTATCATCTCTTTGTCCTGCCGTAGCGGCGCCGCCGATAATACCAGTAGCTGCTCCTTCCTTTGCAAGCGAGCCAATAACAGCTTTTGTGCCAGATTTAAGAACTGCTCTCCCTGCCTGAGTAATCCCAGCGCCAAATGGCATAACATCGGTAGCTGTCTCGACAGAACGAAGTGCTAGCTGTCCGGTTGATAGGTCTTTTATATCTCCGCCAGTAGCCTCAACAAGCATTTTATTTTTATCCTGTAAAGCCTGGAGCATTACGTCATAATCATTCGCTTTGTCTGGATTCTCCTTTTTCTTTTTGAGCAGCTCAGAAATTGTCTTTACGTTTTTTTCTATTTGGCTTCTATATTCACTATCTTTTTCTTCTCTTTTGAATATGTCTCGATAATCTCGTTGTGCACCAGAAAATAAACCAATTCCGAGGAAACCTTCGGCTGGTTTTTCTTTTTCTGCTATCTGGTTTTGTACATCGCCAACACCCTGAGATTCATAAACTGTTTTAAGCCTATCATTTTCCATTGTTGTCTTTATGGATGATAGGGTTTCGTTTATTGAGTCGTCAGAAATATCAAACTTTGACCTATATTTACGCAATAATGAGCCTGAACTGTTTTTTTTACGCGCATCCTCTAACAACCCCATATACTTTTTGTTTTATTTGTCACCAGCTTTTTTCTCTGCTTCAGAACTCATCCCGAATCTTGTTCGGATGGAATTTACAAATGGTGAGCCAGTTTCAATGGCGACTCCAAGTTTATTCCCTTCTTTAACGGCGTATTCCCAAGCATAATTACCGTATAATCCCTTAGATTCCGCCTCATCTACAAGCTCACTCGCTAACCTTCGCTGTTCAGAGTCTGTAAAAGTCACTGATTTTCCTTCTTTTGTGTTTAAATCTTTATATCCTTTAGCAATATCCAACTCAGCTGACTTCAATTTCAAATCATTAAGTTTCTTCTCAGCATCAGCCTTCGACTTATACGAAGCCGTCAAAGCTTTCTCCATAGCCTTTGTGTTCATACTCCCGCCATTGGCGCTCTTAGTAGAAACGCCAAGTTGCATCAGTGTTGCTTTTAGATTTTTCTTGTAATCTTCTTTCGCCTTTTTTTCTGCCTCTTTAGCAACCTTAGAATTATATTTCTTCACCTTAGCAGCAGCCGATTCAACGGTATCAGTGAAGTTTATCTTTGCATTTGGATTCTGCTTTATATAATCAACAATTTCTGCTCGCTGTGATAGGGCTACATTAGCTTTTTCAGAAGCAGTTTGTTTCGCAGTAGCATAATTCGCCGAAGAAACAGCAGCGGCATCAGCCAAAGCAGCTAGTTTTGCATCGTCAAGTTGTCCGGCTCGTGCCTGCTGTCCAACGATAAATTGCTGCGATTCGAGTGGATTCCCCTCAATAGCAATCTGCCGATTTCGTGCCGTAGCCTTCGCAGCTGCCAATGCAGCAGTATCAGCCTGAGCCGCCGTTCGAGCAGTATTCACATCAGCTCCATTCAAATAGAAATCATAAATAGCCGAAGCATTAGACAGGTCAGGCATAGCAACTGGGTTCATGGACGCCTGTTGGATATTTTGAGCAGAGTAAATATCCTGTGGCGTTGGGACTGCCATATTTGTCACAACCGGAGTCGCGGTTGGAGTATTTGTTGTCGTTACTGGAGTAACATCTGGAACGTAGTTCCCTTGTGCGTCAATCATATTTATATTATAACTTATTTGGTTGTCTTAAGCAATTTTATCTCGTAGAATTTTATATTTGAATGTGGCGTTAAATGATGGAGACCCACCAGATATTGCATCACTCGATATGATAACAAGGTTGGTGTTATTTATATAATATGAGAATGAAGGTTCAAATACTGTTGACGGAAGCATCTGACCAAGTGGAGAACCATAGGTGGAATCATTGAGAACGAAAGCCACTGGTACGTAACCGAGATTGTGCGGTATGGTAGTCTCGACAATGTAATCATCAACAGTGACACTTGAACTTCCAGATAATGCTGTGTCTACTTTATACACGTTTCCTCCGCTAAAGAATTGCATGTTACGAGCGTCTGTCTCTGTATCAGCTTTATACCCAGGCTTTGCTATTTTGATTTTTCCGGTCACATTATTCTTCCCAGTTCCAGTACCGTTTTCTTGTTGATTTCCGAATATCTGGTAAAAAACTCTATATGTAGAACTCGCTTCTTTACCGAGTATATCGAAATAGAGTTTCGTAGTTCCGACATTCGTGCTGAGTCCCATGTACCCATCCTGGTGTGGATACCAGTTCCCAGTATTAAGCGGGTCACGGACGAAACAATAGTAAGACGGTCTATAACCAAGGTCGTGTGTAAAATCAGCTGTACCATTACCAGAACCATCAGTATTAACATCAACATACCCAGAAAAAAGCTCATTTATACAAGTCCTATCACTCGTAAAAGCCAAGTTCTTTTCTGGGTCTTCGACTGTCCCTCCTGGTTTTGCTATTTTAAATACTGGCATATCAAAACTCATCTAACAAAATTATCCAATACGCAGTATATGTCTGTGTACTCACTACATTTTCTCCGTCTGCTGTACTGGCTCCTATTGTGAGTGTATTATTTTCAATAACTGAATAGAAATTGATGATACTATCATAGAGTGATTCGTTAGGTACCCAGATATAATCGTTATTGTACAAAGGAGTGAGATTTGACGGTACCTGGTAAGAACGAGTTGAATACCCTATATTTGCAATGTATATCGGTCTATAACCAAGATTGTGAGTTACAACATGTTCTCCGTAATTATTCCCTGCTGCTATTGTAAATGTCTGGCTTCCAGATAATGCAATTTTTAAGGTAGGATAGTCAGAATGAAAGCAGAATCTCCAAATATCAGTAGAATCAATATCCGTTTCACCTGTTTTTAACATTTTTACTTTAGCCATTTGGGTCAAGTACAACTACTACGTTACCGCTTGAATCTCGTAATTCCAATTTTCCGCTAGCGTCTACATAGAAATTCCCATTTCCAACCTTCATTTCTTTGATATTTTTATAGCTACCACCGTTCGGGTCGGAAGTAGGAATATCGAGTGGTTGTGGAGTTACTTCAAATTCAGCCATATTAGTCTTCGGTTATGACAATTACTCTATCAGAAAGCCACTCTTCAGATACTATCACTCGTCCTTCTGATTTTATCAATTCAATATACTTTCTTGCTTTTTCTACTCGTTCATCCTTATCCATCTGCCCCTTTTTATCACCAGGCTTCAATTTGTATACTATGGTACTCATACGATATTTATTGATTTAATAACGGATAAACCAGTGAGTGTAACCCTCGCCTGTACCGTATTTGCAAATCCAAAATTCGATTCTGTGCGTATTTCCTTCCTATCAGGGTCATTTACCACTGTTTGCGAAACATACGCTCCATTGTCAATTTTTACCTCGATTCCGACCGTCCCAGCGCTCCGATAGGGGATAACAACACCAGTAAATGCCATTTCATTCCCATTTGAGTCAATATGCGACGCTAAATCAGCTTCCGGCGTTTCAATAATTGCTGTAGCGTATGAAGAGCCAATATGAGCTATTACGCCACCACCACTGACGAATAAATCGCCGACCGAGGAAATTATTGATTTAATCGTGCCAGAATGTGTATATTCACAAACTACAGACCAAGAAAAATCTCCATCTTCTCTGTGTAGCGAATATATTTTTGACCCGATAGCAATCAGGCTTCTTTCATCAAATTCAGTAGAATTATACGGATTGACCGTGCTGGTAACTCCTTTTATTTTCTTGAGCTTTACCGCCTCTGAACCATTCCAATAATACAGTCTTCCTTTTGTTCCTGCCTGGAAAACGTGCATGTTATCAATTTTAAGAAAACAATTTATTCCTACTCCTGGTACTCTATCCTCACCAGTCCACGATGGGCTAATTCGGTTCCAGATGAACACTTTACAATACGGTACGTTAGCGCCAATAATAGTTCCAATCATCAAATCATCGGATAGACCATCGAGAGCAGAAATAGTGAATTGAGACGGCAAATCTAGCGCATCAGGAATGAATGTATGTGTGGAATCGACGAGATAGACGTTATTTCCATCGCCGATATACAGACCAGAACCTATCGTATACATCGGTTTATGCGCTCCCGCTGTTGCAAAGGTGTTCCAAGAGTCAGATTCCGATGACCAAGTTGATTCAGAAGATGCCAGTGCCTCGGTAATTCTCCCAAGTTTCGATTGCGTGGCGTAATACAGGTATCCCTGCCAGAGTTTGCAGCCTTTATGCGCTCCGTTGGTATTGGTACTGACGAGCGAATATACGCCAGCAGCCGTCCGTTTCCATGTTTTCCCAGAAGTAGTGGAGAAATAAAATGTGTCTCCGTTTGAGAGTATTTCCGATACGCAATCTTCGTTTGGAATTGTACTTTCAGTAGTTAGTGCGAGATTGTTCTGCAATACTCCTAAATCTCCATGTACGTCGCAATTCGTCAGTGAGAAAAACCCAGCCTGGTCGCTGAGTGAACGATTTTCTCCCACTGTAAATTGTGCGTATTTTTTGGACATTACTTACATCTTTATTACTGATTTTAGAATTGTCAGTAGACTATTGGCTCAATTTAGTTAATTCTTTATAGGGGGTTATAGATATGAACAAACAGCGAAGAGGTTAGTGTTTCCAACATCTCCTCGAAATCCGATATTTTCAACACTTGCCGCATCGACGGAACATACGAGGTAGTAAAGGGTCTTCGACGCCACCAAGAGATATTTTTCTCTCCGAACATTGATTACCATATTCCAGTTCCCAGAAGCCCCCGAGTTTCTGATGGTGCTTTTCATCGTAACGTCTGAGTGAGAGTTGTTGGTAGTAGAAAGAGAAATAGACATGTTGTTCGTGTCCGTTGCGGTGTCATTGTTCACATAGGCATTCACATCGTATCCGAACTTCCACGAACCGATTGGGACAGTGATTTGTACGTTCGTCGTTCCAGGGTTGTAGCCTGTCCCAGATGAAGGCGAGGCTTGAAGTCTGGATGATGTATCAGTCACATAAACCCCCCACTTGAGCGGGTCAAGAGGGAATCCGATAGGAGCTTTCATGTGAGAATACGAGATAGCAGAAATAGCTGCGTTTGCCAGTGTGTAGTCCGTTCCGCCATAGACCGTAAGCACCGTATCGGCTACAGCAGTGACAATGAAATACTTTACTGTCGTTTGAGTGAGTTTTATTCTGTCACCAACACCGTATAAAGAAGCGGCTCCACTTGGAACAGTAATGGTGAATGTTGGTGCATCGGCAGATGCGTAAGTCCAAGAATCGGATACTGACTGCCATCCGTCTTTCCCTGGAAAAAGCGTATTGAAATAAGTAAGCAAAGTCGCCTTCACATTCGCCCAAGTAAGCTCCTTGAGAACATTTGAAGCAGCGGAATCTACTAATGGGAAGGAATCAGCGTCAACTGGGGTTGTCTTCCCTGCGGCGGCTACTGTAGCTCCAGCGACAATTGATTGACCATTTGAAGGAGTCAAAGCACGAACGGTGTCAGTGCTTGTAGCGGCTTCTGCATCCGTCGCCAGTTCTACCTTTCCTTTTACGGTCGTTGAAGCGTCTGAAATAGTGACGTTACTAGACTGTATCTTTTTCGTTGTTCCACTCGCAGACATTGAAGTATCAGATACATCAACAATAACAAATAAATCTCCTGCGTCTGGAGCTGTTGCGAGTTCGTTTAGATTACTAATTTTTGAGTCCGCCATAGTTACGCTTTAGGTATATTAGTCCAAATATTTTCGTCAATCTTTAGCAAGCTTCCATCTTCCAACATTATTTTGAATCCATCTTCTTGTAATAGGTATGCGAGGTTTTCAGCTCTCCTGGAATATGTTGGAACTGTCGGCTTTGTTATTGTTGAGTACGATGTTGTTGGTTTTGAAATCTGCGAATATGGTGTTGTTGGTTTTGCTACTGACGAATAACTCGTATCTGATTTTGAACCGAGCCTCCATATTCCAATATTTTTGAATATGTCAGCAGGACTAAATGTTAAAGCAAAATTTACTGTATCAGCAAACATCTTGCTTATCTTCACAAAATTCACAGATATACCAGTGAGTGTGAATGTACCAACCGATGTTATCAACTTTCTTCCGACAAGTAGTAATGATGATAACCCAGTGAATATAAACGAACCAACCACTGCCGATAATAACCTATTCAGAAATACGCCAGTATTAATACCTGATAATATAAATGAACCGACGGACATCTGGAATGTATAGCTCGTTGGCTCTTCATTCAAAATGTATAATCCGTCCTCTTGCAATATACGGAAGTTGTCCTCTTGCAGTATTAAACTCATTCATTTCTGTTATGCTATTGTCAAAACACCTGCGCTACCATCGAAATCTATCGTAAATGTTTCTCCGTTCTGAATACTTATAGAAGAACCGTAATCATAAAATCCAATCAATTCCTTATTTGTTGCTGTATCAGAATAAAGAACAACGTACCGAAAAGGGCCAACAGTACCTGTTGCCGTAAGAATCAAATCAGCAAGAATAAGTTTAGCCGTTCCTGATGTTTGAGTGAAACTCGTTGTCGTAACATTAAATGGCGTTGCGCCTGAAAGATTTGTCGTTGCGAGCGGACTGACAAGATGAGAATACTGATTGTCTGTCCCAACTGTCGGTAGCGTGTTTGTTAGTGCCACTTTAATCTGGTCTGTTCCAAGGTTAAAAACCTTATTACCAAGGTTAAGTACAAATTTCTGAATTTTTGTGAATGTAGCCATATTTATTTACGAACAGTCCTGAACTTTCGGACTTATCTTAAAATTACGTTTCATTCTGTCATTGTAAAATGCAATAAACCGATTTTCAGCCTTTGTTGCTTCTCTCCTAATTCTTGCAGCGGTTTCAGATGAATAGAGTCTGGAATGTCTCATCAATTCCATTTCAGCCAAATCAAATGCAAGAATAGAGTGGAGGTTTTCTTCAAATGCAGGAGTACCACCATCCGTGAGTGCAATTTGTCGTTCTTCAAACCAGATTCTTATTCCGTTAGGAATAGTAGTAGTAATATGGAGAGGACGGATAAAAAATGATTCACGCTCGAACCGAACTCCTGGTTCTGCTACTGAGTATTTGCTATTTGTCAATGATATTTCGCTATCTTCGCTTTCTCCAATGTCATAAACCGTTGCCGGAACAAATGAAATTCCATCATACGAAATTTCCATTCTGAGTGGACGAAGTAAATTTGTCGGAAAAGCATATTCTCCATCGTAACCGTTATCACCTTCTACAAGCGATGTCGTATCAATGAGATTGGTCTTTGCCATCTCAATCGAAGCGTTTCTATCAACCTGATATTTCAGAATATCAAGTGTTCTGTTTCCAAGAGCTATATTCAGCCATTCGAGCAATTTTGAATCTGACAGAACAGCAGAGTTTGTCCCAAGAATATCGCGCGTCAGAGTGTAAATTGAGGCTGTATTCATTTTTTAGTATTCTACCAATACGACTGCGCTGTGAGTTCCATCAGTTGCCTCAGTTACAGTAACTTTGATGAATGAATATCCGAACTGTTCCAAATCTAAAGCAACGAGCGCGCTTCCATCAGCAGAAAGTGTTTTAGTAGCAATACGAGTAAGTGTTTGAACATTTGTATTTGTCACATTATCAATAAGCGTATTGAGTGCAACATACGTCGTTCCATCAACAGAACCAGTAACCGTAAACGCAGAACTTCCAGCACTATGATTTGCGCGAGTAAGCAAGAGAGTAATTTTTTCTGCGTATTTCACGTCAATAGCCTCAGAAGTCGCTGTGGCCGTAACTGCGCTTAGAGCAGTAATTACTTTTGTTTGTTTCATTATTTTTGTATTAGAAGATTTATAAGAGTTTTCTTACTCGGTTGTCCTTTTACAGTAATTCCACGTTCTTTCGCAATATCACGAAGTTCCATAATAGTGCATTTTTCCAATTCAGATTCGACAAAAACACCATCAGACATAATTTCTTCTGGGAGTTCTTCGTCTACTGAAAGCACATCCTCTACTGTCAGAACCTCTTTTTCTTCTTCAGAAACTATTTTTTCAATCGGTTCGACAACCACTTCTTCTTTTTTGCTTCTTAATGCATGAATCTGGTCGATTGTCATCCACTTTCCGTCTACTTGGTATAATTGAGACATAGTTTTTTGTATTAAGTGTGGATTTTCCATGAATCGAACATGGATATGACTCCAAGAAATCCATCGGGAGAGCTTTCGCCCTTCCCTCTGCTTTTAATTTTTGTTTTTGTTAGCACTTTTTACCACCATTTTTCTTTCCTTTCATATTAGATAACATGATAGAAAACAGTAACGGTAGCAGTCCCAGTACCAGCAGCGAAAGCAGCTGTTTTATTCGAGATATACAGACCCTTCCCCTCGATTGAGGCTGCGGCAATGTTATCTTGAACGAGAGGAATCTTGTTGGTATGCGTTGTACCAGCAGCTCCAGTCACGGTAGCGGCCGTAATATCAGCATGTGTTGATGTACCAGCTCCGTTTACCGTGCTATCGTACTGTACGTTTACTACTCCACCTCCAGTAAATGCAGTTGCTGTTCGAGTAATGTCGAAAATAACTCGGTTAATGTAGATAGATTTTCCAGTTACACCAGGTACAACTAACACTGGAGCAGCATACATACCAATAATCTGCGCAGCTGTCAAAGGAACTTTTACAGCCTGGAGAACGAGAGTTTCTACCCTTCCTTGTCCAGATACTTGCTGCGCTACCTTGAAACCACCACCGGTACTTACATGTTCGTATTTTGAAGCCATGATATTTTATTTTATATCCATTTAGGGGCGGGGAATTTCACCCCGCCAGTATTCTACTACTATCTAGCTACTAAACTGTTCCGTCGCTTCCGTATAACATGTATGGCAAATTATTGATGCCAACCTTGTAATCTCCAAAACAGTTCGTCCAAACAGAACCGTTCTTTTGCTTGAGTGGCTCATCGAGATATGGCATGTTGGTGATACCGATATAGAGAGGAGAACGATACTGTGAGTCGTATGCAATCCAAGCGGTATCGGAAGTCATTCCAGGAGTCTCAACAATGCGAACTTTCCCACCTTGGAAAATATTCACATCAGCGACATGTACTGGAGCGATTTTCTCAGCAAAGAGCTTCTTGGCGGTGGTTGCGGCACTCGAACCCATCTTTACGATGATTGTATCAAAGGTCAATGGGAAATACACGCCGTTTCCATCGACAAACGCACCACCGATTTTCTCAACATTTTCCCAAGCGGAGAGTGAGAGAGCAGCGGTACCTTTGTTCGAGAACGTAGTACCAGTAGCCCAAGCGTGGTCAGTTGCGAAGAGAGCCTTCGTATCTGGACACAGGTAGGTAGCACCAGTAAAACCATCATTCAACATTCCATACACGACGTTGAGGAACTTCATGCGATTTGCTTGCAAAAGGTCAGCAGCAGCGTCATTGACGTACTCACTAACCTTTACAGCGCTGTCACCAGCCTGGAGTCGCATTTCACGGGTAATTTCGATTGCACCACCATACGTCTTCTTGGTGATGGTAGTCGAAGGACCAACCATACCAGCGAGAGATGGAGGAGTTTCATTTTCAGCGAGTTCTTTGACACCGCTCATCCCCTCACGAGAAGTAAAGGTTTCAGAAAGTGTCGTTCCAGTCTTCATATTGAAAATTGGGATTTCCTTGTGGCGAAGAATATCATTGGAAGCGGCGTTTTTGAAAACATCGCTAATCCCTTTGACGTTCAGTGCTACTGCATCTTGTGATAACATAGTTTTTGTTTCAGTTTTTTAATTTAGAAAATTGGTTTGTTGATTCTCACGAGCACGTTGCTTGCAGAACCGACAACTCCAGCATCTTCGGCGATAGAAACTTTGAGAACCTTAGTGGTTGTACCGCCCTGGTCAATCGTCTGGGTCGTATCGTTAATATCGTATTCAACACCACGATAAGCAGCAGCGAATACAACATCCATCGTTCCACGTAACGTGAAATCATTCCCTTCAGTAATCTGAATTTGAGTACCAGAGTTAGCAGGGTGAGCCTTTACGCAATAAGCAACTGCGGTAGATGCAGCAGCAGCCTTTACAATAAGACCTGAAGATACAGCAACGAGGTCTCCATATTCGATAGCAGTACCAGTAGCGATAGGAGCCATAATAGTACGGAGCCTTTCGGAATTGGTGATTACAAATTTTGCAGCCATATTTTTTTTCTATTTATTTAATACTTTGGTGTGGCCGCTGAAAATCCTTTCGGAAGATTACTGATGAAACTGTTTTCCAATGCCTTTGTTGCAGCATCTTTTCCAATTTCGATATTCTCCGATGGGTCTCCAATTCGACCTTCATTCTTCTCTTTTTCAACTTTTTCTGCGTGGAGCGCCTTCGCTTTTTCTTGAATCCATGACTCATTCTTCCATGCTTGGATAACGGAAATTCCCTTAGCTTTCGCAATGGCTTTCAAATCATCTTCAACAAGTTTCGACTCTGGCTTACCTTCAAAGAAAATAACTTCAAGGTCAGAAGCGTCTTCCTGCTTAATAGCTGGTTTAGGCTCTTCTTTCTTTCCGTCTTTCTTCATGCCTTTTTCAGAAAAGAACTTCGCAGCTCCTTTCTTGATATTTTCGACTTGAGATTTCAACTCTTCAATATCAGCATTTTCGTCGTCAAGGTTAATCCCCTCAAACAACTTATTAAACTCCTTCTGCTCCTCTGATTCTCCTCCGTCAACAGGTGTAGCCGGAGCTTCCTGGTTCTGGTTTGGGGTTTCTTCTGGCAACATACTTTTTTTCTTAATAACAAAAAAGTGCCATTTCTGACACTTTTCGTAGGTATAATGAATCACTACAAACATTATACCGACAAAAAGCATCGGAAACTTGTAGTGATTACAGGTTGTTAATTCTACTTGTATATTACACCATAATTAAAATATACGCAAGCATCAGAGCAGTTCTTTCCTGTCTTCACTTATAATTGGGAACAATAATTTTGTCAATGCCGAGTAATTTACGCGATTATTTCGGATAATATCAGCTATTTCTTCATCCGTAGCTGCCACCAATTTTTCCTCGTTCGCATATAGCCATTTCAAATCACGCAGGTTTTTCAAAACAGGGAGAATAATACCATCAACATAGTGTTTTTGGAATTTTTTGTCAGATTGAAGTCTCAAAAGATATGCTTTCTTTTCATCTTCTTCCTCTTTTATTGATTCGTCTTTCTGTATTATTTTCATCGTCGTATTGGTGCATTAGCATTTTGAAATTGTTGGTCTTGTGGCAGCGGGTTTACTGGTTTTCCTTCTGCGAGCATTTGCGCCTGCATCATTTCCGCTTCTCGTTTCTTTTCTTCGTCAGTCTTTTCAAATTGCTTCGAGTTTTCACCCATAGCATCTATAATAACCGCCTCAATTTGCTCACGAGAAAGAGTCGTATTCATCTGGAGAATCTGCATGAGATTCTGAATCTTCACAGCTTTGTCAAATCCTTCATTATTTATGTAGAACTCGACATAGTAATCTATATCTTTCAGAATTTGTTTTTTAATCTGTGGGAAACGATTCTTACCAAGTCGTTTCAATCCGGCGTATGCACCTTGTGTTATGAACGCAACCTCTTCTTGTGATGGGTACACTCCGGTAGAATTATATTCATTGATAACAGCTTGATTTACATAATTTTCAACAAGCATTTTATCCAACTCTTCTAATTCACGAGTTGAACCGGTTATAGATACTACTTCCTCCTCTGTAAGTTCGTCGACTATCTGTTCAAGATAAAAGTCCTGAAAAAGTTGTTTCAGGCAAATTGAGACGCGCTCAATAAGGAAGTCGTAGGTATTTTGAGAAGTTTGTTTGTTTGCAATAGCAACGGTAGCAGTCGTTGTCGCTGGCATATCCTGTCCAGCTCCTTGTGCCGTGATTCCAACAATCTGGCGAGCAATTTCAAACAGTTTATCAGTAGAAGCAATAAGTTCGCCAGTTTTTGTATCAATAATGAGACGCTGCAAATCCTCGTCGACTCCAATTTGCACAACTGCTCCAGAGGTAATATTCGCAAGATTTTGCTGTTCCAAAGAACGATTTCCGTCCTTTACCTTATGGACAATAATAGATGTCAAATCGAGGATGTCTTTCTTTCGAGAGTAGTACCATCGTTCATTATAGAGTGTATTTAACCCAGCAAGGATTTCAAATACACCGACTCCCTGCCCGCGACCCTTAATTTTAATAAATGGGAAATAAAGATATGGGAAAAGTTCTTCGTATTCACCATATTTTTTCCGAAGATAGGCAGTCGCACGACGCTTTTTCTTCGGAGTTTTAAATGTTTCCAAAACAAGCGATGGAGACCATTGATTGTTATCATCAAAAATCTTCGGGTCGATATTCGTCATGTCAAGAGACCGTTCACAAACCTTATGGATTTTTTTATCTTCCATTTCACGGAACGTCCAAAAATCGTCTATTTTTACTTGGAAGATTCCAGTAATTGAATTTGCTTCAAAAATCTTTTCGACAATAGCCCAGTTTTTATCTCCCCAATCTTTCTTATGATTCAAGCACTCGTCATACGTCCAATATTGATGCTCAACAAGACCAGTTTTTTGTACATTACTCGAATGAGCTGGGATAACTGCATTTCGTAAATCAACTGTTTTTGGTACTCCATCAACCATTTTAATAAGGACAGAACCAAAAGCTGCCATGTCGGAACGCACATCGTCAATGAAATCTCCGAAACCAGTCCGGTTCAAATGTGACACCATTGCCATTCGGAGGAATGAAAGTGTTCCAATACCTTTACCGTTTAGACTTCTGAGCTGCGCATCCTTGGTATCAATATCAGAACCATAAAAAAGCGTGCGATATACAATCCACGCTATATTTATCATTATCATCTGCAATCCGTCTGCATCTTTTTCTGCTTTTGAACGTCCGTTGTAGAGGCGATACGACTCGTTATTTACCTCTTTCATTTTATACGAAACACCCTCAGCAACTTTTACAGTTCCTTGACCATGTTCGTCAATGAAATTCCGGCACGTTATTTTCACAACAATTTTTGTATTTTTCTACAGTATACAATACATATAAATTATGCGCAAGATTGTGGTACATGCGGGGTAACTTTTGTCAATACTTGCTGGAATGGTGATTGCGCAATTTGGTCTTGATAACTAAGAGCATCAATAACATCATCATGTACACTATTCGGGAAAGCTAAAAGCTGTTGTTCCAATTCTTCACAATATCCATCAATATGATTTATCGAACCAGATTCATAGCGTCCGAGAAGAGAACCGCGTATACGCTCTTCTTTTTTCTTCCCACCATGGAGCAAATCTACCATGACTGGATATTGGTTCCTCTTCCGCATCTCTTCTTCAAAAAATTCCTTCAACGCCATCTGGAACGTAGTCTTTTCTATACCATTTTGTTCAGGATGATACTTATTATGTATCTCAAAAACAAAATCAATAAGCTGTTTCGGTGTCATTCTCCTATTGATTGCCATTATATTCCATTTTCCTTCCATGTCAACAAAGTTAATTGCGCCACCAGTATAATCTCCATTTTTTGTCTGTGAGATAGCAGTATCAAGAGTTAAAAATACACGACATGTTTTTTTCAAAACTTCATCGAGCGAAATACGGTGGAACATTTCTTTTTTGAACACCTGATATTCTGAACCAATCGGGTTGTTCATCATTTCTGTTTCAAAAACAACAGTGCCAAGCTGTTTCCGCTTATCCTCAAGCGATACCTTATTCGTTTTTTCAGCCTCTTCATTTGTCAGCGCATATTTTGACGGCCAAGTTGGTTCACCGTTTTCAATAGCTGGAACCATGCGGATTCTAATTCGTTGGTCTTCTTTCGCCCTATCCATAAGCCACTGAACGACTCCAGTTTTCGTAATATAATTTCCGAGATACAAAATACCAGCGTTTGAAGCAAGACCAGACGCAAATTCTTCGATATGACCACGAGTTGAAGTCGTGTAAGCAAGCGAGTCTTTCGTCTTGTTTGTCTCAAAATCGTCAAGGCACAACCACGAAGGTCGCTCATGTCCGAAGATACGACCACGAACAGATTCAGCAATTGAATGAGCCTCTACAAGCACATTATTCTTGGTCAAAAAGTTATCCATTCGAGTACGGGTCAGCTCTTCCGTAGACCGTTTTCTATCGTACAGTTGTCCGAAATCAGATATGATTCTCCGGTTAGTCAAAAGGTTTTGAGCAATATCAAAAAGGAAGTTCTCAGCGTTACTCTTATCGAATGAGTCTACGTTCAGATACGCCCGCTCATTGAAACAAACCATTTTTGTCAGTAGCACTTTAGCTATCGAAGATTTTGCTGCTTCTCGATAGACAATCCATGCCAACTCTCGTATCTTACCATCACGCAAATCCCGCCAGTCCTGGAACATTTCAAAATGGAATGGAGCGAACGGATATTTTATGTATTCAGAAAAATAATATCCCATGAAGAGTTCTTCCCCATATTTGGAACTTCTAATAGTCATGACCCGAGCTTGCGGAGTCATTTTTGATATTCTTTCCAGAGCTTGCGCTAGGATTTCATTCGTGAGCATTTATTTTTTTGTATTTTTTTGATTTTCCGTATCCTTCCAGGAGTTCCCTGCCACATTATCTTTGTAATCGCGTTCTCGCCGCTTGAAGCTACCATCGCCTCAAGAATAGCCCATTTAAGCCTCCATACTGGGGTATCTCCTGCATATCCTTTTGCTTCTATGTATTCTTTAACTCCATCTTTTCGTATAACAACAAAATCAATATTATAATTCCCGACAACGTAATCATTGACGATAAGTGGTATTTGTACTTGTGTTTCCCAGGAAAGAATTTCGTTTGCCGCGAGTCTCATGTCTAATTCAAATGCACATTGTGCTTCAAACTTACTGGAGAATAATTCTCCTCTATACTCTGTTTTCTTCGCGTTAAACTTTTTCATTTTTGTGTTTTTCTTCGCCAGAAATAAACTGAGCTTCTTTATTTTTCTAGACAAGGACTACCAACAAAGAATTTCTTGAAATTTTGTATACATTCATCAATGTATTTTTTATCATCTATCAGTATACAATATATACCACCACCATATTTTTTACCATTTTTATGGAAATAAAAGTCAGCAATTTTCGTACCACAGAATTTATCACATTTCTTCTCGCACTTGTCAGTTCTTAACGAATAATATTGTTTATCAAACGTAATACCCATACCAGATAATTCCGAAACCAGTCTTGAGAATAGCGACTCAACTTTTTTTTCAATCGTCATACGTTTTCTTCAATAATTTCCGCATCGGATACTTTTGGATGCAAGATACTGATGACATTAGAAATAGCCAGGTTATCTTCATCAGTCAGTTCCCGTTTATCATCAATTTCAATTTTCTCTGGAGCTTTAAATCCAAGGCGGTCTAAAATATCAATCGCTGCTGCTAACCGAACGGAATCCTTATCAGCATTTTTCGACAAGTCAATAATTGTTTTCCCAGCTTCTTGTGCAATATCCTGCGCGTATTCTCGAATGAGCGGATTTTTTTTATTCCGTGAAGAAATAGCAAACGCGAATTTACGCGCTTTTTCAGAGTTGTCATTAGTCAACCCGTATGCGTACTTTGCAGCTTCTACCTCATCTTTCTGTTCCATAGTGAGTACAACCCATAATTTATCTCGCCAGTGCAGTTTCTTCTTTTTTCGTTCATTATACTGGAAGTCAGCATCAAGCGCACGCTGTAAAATCCACCGTTTATTATATCTCCTCTTATCACCAGTAGCGTAATTGTATTCTTTCGGAAGCCCTGTTAGCGGAGAAATTTCAAGAGGCCACTTACAATTTTTCGGAAAACGTTTTTTTCTTTCTGCTTGCATTTCTTTTGTTCTTTTTTTGCGAATGTAGCTGTTGAATCGAAGAGAGAAATAATATCCTCTAAATCAAATCCTCCTCCAGATGAACGAGCGATAGAAACAGAATATACTCTCTCATTTTTCTGGTTCATAACATAAAAAACAGTCGAGGCATCCATTTCAAGCGTTTTCCCAACAACCGGTAGTCCATGAGATTCACAAATACTCATCATGTGGTCTAGAATCATCTGTGATATGTCCATACTGTATTATTTTACGAATTTATATTTACCACTCATCAGTTTACGCCTGATATTCGTAAAAAGATATTCCGTGAGATATGCTCTGGCTTCATCTTCCTTACATAATCCGTGTTTTCGCTCATTCGCTTGAACAACATGGACGACTTCATGCAAAACATGGTTCCAAAAATCCCAAGTATCTTCAAAATCAGGGAAAGAAACCAGATATACGACATTTGATTCTGTATTAAAATATGTATGTGCCATTAACTTCTCTGGCTTTTGATATTCGCAATCATCAAAAATACACTTAAAGAAATTTTTATTGAGTTTTTCAGCTTTAGCATATTTTTTCAATTCTTCTGCGGAAATACCAGTGCAAACGACAAATTCATTGTAAAATATGCCAGAATCTTTGATAAAGATGTTTTTTTTGTGTGTTTTCATTACCAGAGTATAGCATACGCTGTGTATTTAGGCAAGTTTTTGAAAAAATTTTGGAAAAAATTTGGAGGAAGGACGGATTTGAAAAAATTTTGTGATTGGGGACGGGGATACCCTAACCATCCTACGGATTAAGCAACACCGCCCCCCCCTCTCTCTATACTACCAACCACAATATATTATATATGTACCACAATATAGCATTGCATCAATATCACTATCATTCATATATACTGCACACGGCGATGTTATGGACATGTCGTATAATGATGATTATGCGACATACTCTATTATATGGCTTATATAAGGCAATTAGAACGTATACCGGTATGAGCTATTGACAAGAATACCATGCGTATGCTACACTGTAGACATGAGAGAACGGGAGCGGTCGCAGGGCTATATATATATCACCCATAGCCACCGCTTCCCTTCCTCCCATAATTACTAAGTAAAAATCATGATTGAGCTCCTACGAGTCGTCGGTATAATTCTTCTTCTCCTTGGAGTCTGGCTGATTATCCCAGACAACACCGAGGCTTACAATGCGCAGGTTATGCGTGTAACTGGTCACTAAAAAAACATCATGAAAATTTATCAATCAACATGGAACGGTACAATGACGCAAGCGCGCGCTCTGGTCGAAGCGTGGGAAATAGACCAAAAAGAGAAGGAAAGAAAAAAGAAAATGGCTGCATGGTTTTCCAAAAATGCGGCAGAGTGGGAAAAAAGAGATTTAATTTTTGAGAAAATGCAATAAAATAACCGCCACGGGACGGATTCCCGATATAATAATAGTATGAAAATGCAATATTTTCTAGGGGTAAATGAAGATAGCGAGCTTTACAGTATAGAAATTGAGCCGATGAACGGGAAACATGCCTATTTTTCTATATGTGGTCAAACAGATAGGCCGATAGAATATCAAAAAGCCGTCAATCGTACCCGTGAAGGATTAGAGGATGGCGAGTTTTGGCGAATGGCAGTTGCAGATAAAACAACGGAAATGAGTCTCTCTGATTGGGTAGAGTTTGTTATTAATGAAGATGGCGAAGTGTCGGGCATTGACAACTCTTGTCTACCTGATGAGTATAAAGACGAAAACGGTATTGTTTGGCTTTTTGAAGGTTCGGCTGGTGGACAACACCAAGAGAGGACACTAAAACACTCTTTCATATCCCCACAACTGTTAGAGGATGTTATGCAAGTATGGGACGAGTACCATCTAAAGAATGAAAACCCAAAGAATTTGAGTGACTTACTCGCTCGATTAGACAAGGCTTGTCCGCCAAAAGAGGAAGCACTAAAGCGAGCAGTTGACTTACTTGTAGAGGAAAATTAGCCCCTTAGAGCGTCCGAACAGGTCGGGCGTTCAATAGGGTCTAAAGCCCGCAGTTTCTAGCGCTGTATTTTAAAAATAGAATATTATGACAGATGAAAAAAAGTATTTTCGTATTTTCAATGATACGGATGACGAGTTTTTCTTGAAGTTATTCATCGACGAAACAGAGGCAAGGAACTGGATTATCAACCACCTTGACTTATCGAAGCAATGGAACATACAGCAAGAAAATACTAATCCTATCAATTAAAAATATGAAGCTATACGCAACAACGACAACCGAGAGAGCAAGCAAGGGGCAAGGTGGGAATGATTATCTTGATATACAGTTGACTGTATCAAGCGAAAGAGTTTCAGCAGGGCGCGTTATTGTCGAGCCAAGCGGGACTGGGTACAAAGTTTTTTACATCCCACCAGCTGGGATGACAAAAGAGGACGGCGTGACACTTTCAGAGATAACGGCGGAATATATCGAGTCAAAGAAAAAAGGCGAAAAGCAAAAAGGCGAAAGCGTGGAAGTTTTGAGCGGGTCGGAATACATGGTAAAAAATGACAAAGGAGAAGAGGTCATTTTTGAAAGTGTTATCCCGAAGTCGCTTTCCATATAAAAAGCCAAAAAGCAAAATGCCGACATGCTAGAAATGTCGGTTTTTTTGTATTCTAAAAAATAACTTTATGCAATCAAAACAATTCAGAGAAGCGATAAAACGCAGAGAATGGCTAGAAAAGAAAGAGGAAGAGGGATTTTGTACGCTTTGTATACGGTCACTTTCCCCACATGAAAAAACTGAGGAATGCAAATTTACCAAAGAGAATTTTACACTCGACGAAGAGTGGGAGAAAATAAAATAAAGTTATCCACAAGTTA
>ERZ724506.182-NODE-182-length-24665-cov-9.907192_pt1 | contig 24665 bp, 11 predicted proteins | sample MGYA00376039_ERZ724506 | MGnify/ENA primary metagenome ERZ724506 (study PRJEB28724, sample SAMN07190887) | wastewater metagenome | isolation source: effluent of sewage treatment plant in Hong Hong | place: USA: Christiansburg, Virginia | collected 2016-03-01 ... | reverse complement strand
CCCCAAACCCCAAACCCCCTCTGTTTAAAATTATAAATATTTAAAATTATATTTATTAATTATGCATTGTTTGGCTCCATGATAAAAAAAATGAGAAATGATGCCAGAAGAAATCCAACACTTAAAGAAGCTATAGATCTTCTAGCAGCTTGATGATTAGGATCTTAATCAATATCTAATACAATTTAGACTTATAACAAAAGGAAATCCTTTTCTTATTGAAGAAGATTTTGTTTAACTTTTACATTCTATTTAAATATAAACAAACAGAAAAATAAGTTAAAGAATCTTTGAAAAATATGACCAAGATAAAAATGGTGCTTTAGATTTTACAGAAACCATGAAAATATTATGAGTATTTTTCTATGGAACTTAAGAAGAAAAAAACTGGTTTATTTTTAACTTCATTTGCTAAGACAATAAGACTACCTTTAACTACCAAGACATTAATCAGTTTTTTTTAATTGTGAGCTATGTTGAAAATGAATAGCCTTAAGTAATGCCTAAATAATCTTCAGACTTTATGACGAAATTCATATATGAAAAAATGGATCTATAGCCTAACTGAGAGATAGATTTTTAAACATTCTAAGATTTTGTTAGCTAGTCTAAATAGAATCTTCAGCTCTTTAACTTTCTACCAAGCAACATTAGCTCAATTTATAAGAAATTGCAAAAAATACAAAATTTTATTAAAATCGAAGAAAATCTCAAAAATGTTCTCAAAATTATTGACTAAAAGTTTCTTACACCAACAAACAAAGATTAATGATGACAAAATTAAGAAAATAATGAACTTTATTAAACTTTTAAGACTTAATGGGATTTTATTGCTTAGCATTAAGAAAATCACTCAACATTACCAATTTACGAGTCACCTCAAATTCATGCTAAACAACTTATATATTAGTCAATAAATCTACTAGAGGAAGAACTACGAAGAATTGAGAAAAAATAAAAGCTTATTGATCTCTCGGCAGAAAATATATCCAAATAAAAGATGCAAAATTTCTCCCAAGTAAATATTCTAAATAAAAATTTTTAATTTGTTTTAACACTTCTAAAGGGTGTTGGCCAAGCAATTAAGTTTATAGAGTCACAAGAATTCAAGCTTATTTAAAAGGTTGATTTTAAGAATTTTCATCAAGTATGTCTTCCTGTTTAGTTTAACAAAGACTATGATAACTGCAAGTTCTATGAATACTCTCCTTTAGTCTTTAATAAGATAAGACAAATGAATGGAATTTCTGTATTGAATTTTGTGGAGTCAATCGGTGTAAATACTTTCTAAAATCTCTTGGCTTAAAATCTTAAACTTATGAGCTCTCATGGCTCTTCAGGTAAAAGTGGTTCGTTTTTCTTCCATACTTCTGATGATAAGTATTTGATCAAAACTATTAAGGAATCTGAGTATGAAATAATAAGGTAATAATTATATGACTATTTTTAGTACTATTAGAACAATCCTGAAACCTTAATAAACAAGTACTATGGATTATATAGACTCAAGTATTATAAAGAGAAAAAAAGACTCATGGTCATTTTTGTACTGGTCATAGGAAATGTCATCAAACAAAAGCCTTTTGAAGTTGTGTAGCATATTTATGATCTAAAAGGAAGTACTTATGAGTGAATTACATCTTAGCAAGACATTGACAAAGGCATACCTAAAAAAGATCTGAATTTTAGACAAGATAAAATTAGATTAAAAATCGAATAGGAAAAACAACAGAAAATAATAACCTAGTTTAAAAATGATGTCTAGTTTCTTTAGAATAGAAATGTAAATGACTACTCAATATTGCTTGCAATTTTATAGTAGCCTGATAAACAGAGAACAAAAAGCATTAAAGACAAATACTCAATCTATAGACTATATGATATATAGGATTAGTAAACTCGATACGTGTTTGGAATAATAGACACTTTGACAACTTTTGACAGCTCAAAAAGCCTTGAGTATATTTCTAAGTGAGTTTTTCTAGGCAAAGGAATAAGCTGTCTTCCTCCTAAATAATATGGGGCCAGATTTGAGTAGTTTTTTCTTTCCATATTCTCTAAATAATAATTATAATGGTTAAATATTACATGGGTATAGATGAGGCTGGCTGAGGACCTGTTTTGGGGCCCATGGTTTATGGAGGATTAATTTGGCCAGTTGACTTTAATAACAAAGAAGAACTTAAAGATGTTAAAATTAATGACTCAAAACAAGTTGATAAGAAAAACTGAGAACTCTCATATGAAAAACTCAAAGAATTTTAATAATAAGGAAAAATAGATTTTAAAGCCATTGCAATTTCGCCATAAGAACTTTCAGATTAGATGGAAAGAGAAGACTCTGTAAGTCTTAATGAGATCTCAAAAAATGCAGCCTTTGATCTAATAAGACATTTTCTAAGCAAAAACATATAATTTGACACTATATATATAGATACGGTTGGAAAAGAAAGCAGCTATTAAAAACTCTTTGAAAATGAGTTCAAATATCATCATATTAATTTTGTAGTGAAATCCAAGGCCGACTCTTTATTTCCAGTTGTATCTGCAGCCAGTATTGTAGCTAAGGTAACAAGAGACTCTTTGCTTGAAAACTGGGTCTTTGAGGAAAATATTCCATACTCAAGAAACTTTGGCTGTGGCTATCCAGGGGACCCAATAACTGTTGCTTGGCTATAGTAAAATTAGCATCCTGTTTTTGGCTTCCCAAGTATTGTCTGATTTTCATGGCAGACAATTAAAACTCTAATTTAGAAGAATGGAATCCCATATAGCAAAAAACCACATTTAAAATAAGTAAATATTCAAAGAGTAAAAGATCTTGGCATTTAGACCTGAAAAATAACCCCACTAGACTTAGAGTGTTACAAGCTTCATTAAAACACCTTTGAAACACTTGACTTATCTTATAATTAAAATATTATTAAATTATAATGCTTGAGAAGAAAAACTAGTTCGGACACCCAACTGAGATAAAATTACAAAATTCTGATTAAGGAATATAGAAGGTACATAATTAGAGCTCTTGGAGTCCTTATGAACTCAATGGAGGAAACATTATGGCTCTTGCAAGAGACGATTTTGCAGTCTTTGCTGCAGACACAAGAATGTCATGAGGTTATTCAATTCTACACAGAGACATTACCAAAGTTCATTAACTCACTGCTGACACTTATATACTCACAGCAGGAATGTATGCTGACACCATTAATCTTTGGCAGATTCTCGATGAACAAATACAGCTCTATTAGATGGACCATGGCAAGGTTCTTAGCTCCAAAGGAATTGCAACATATTTATCAAGATTGCTTTATAAAAAAAGATTCTTTCCTTTCTATACATTTAACATCATTGTAGGTAAGGAAGATAACCAGATGTATGTTTGGCACTATGATGCTGTTGGGTCTTATGAAAGAACCAATTTTGAAGCTGCAGGAAATGGCACAGGGATGATGGTGTCTCATATAAGATAGATTTTCTAGGAGTATAATTAAATACAGAAAAGTGAGCCAAAAACTCCTGAGCAAATATGAGATATTTTCTATAACATTTTTCAAAGTGTTGCTGAATGAGATACTACTACAGGGGATACTTTAGAGCTGTTTATATTATGAGCAAATGGACAAGTGGAGTATTTAAGAAAGCCTCTGAGAAAAGATTAAAAATATTCAAAATTTATATTTATATTTATTATTAAAGTGCATGAATTTATTTGAGTTAATTTTGTAGATTTTTCAAGTAACTTTTCTTCTCTTCTAAACTCATATTTCTTTCTTATTTATTAAGTATGTTCTTTAATCATTTTTTAGTTCTTAGCTGAATAATTTCAGGCTTTTCAAAAACTTGAAGCTCTTTAGTTTCTTTTTAATATTATTTTATTTCTTAAATTAGCAACGAATTTTCATGTATTTATTTTTGTAATTGATTTTAATAAAAAAGATTTTCATTATTTATTTGCTATTTAAAAAGCTCAATATTTTACTATAGTACTTCATAATGATCTTGGTTCTCTTCTTAAACAGTTTCCTTATAAACATATTAAGACTTTTTGTATTTTTTGAATAATTTATTTACTTTTTTAACTAAGATTTTATCGTCCAAAATGTACTCAATTGCTGTGCTAATTTTGTTCTTTAATTTTTCTATTTTTTTATTTATTCTTATCATATTATCTTACTATTAGACTAGTTATTGTTTTTGCTCATTTTATTCTTAATTAAGTCTTATTAATAATTGCTCTAGTTAATTTTGTTCTAAATTAATCTCTTGTAGTTTTTCATCTTCTTTTAAAATTATAAGCTTAAGTTCTTAAATCTCCTCATCCTAAGGCAGAACTTCTTTTTCTAATTATTATATAGCATATTCTAGTATTTATTTCTAACTTTCCAGCTCTTGATTTTCTCTCTTTAGTTTATAGACAATTTTTTCTTTTTCTTAAAGCAATTAAATGATTTGCTTCTCTCATTGTTGCTCTTGTTATAACAGCTCTTTGAATTCTTGAATTTTATTATCAAGGGGCTCAATTTTTTTTAGTCTTTCTCTATATAGATCTTTTAAGGAGCAAAATTGTTTTTTGTTTTATATAAGCTTTTTTGAATAAGAAAGCTGTTAGACTCTGGCTTGATCAAGATCTTTTTATAATAGTTCTTGTTTATCTTCTAGGTTTTAAGTAATGTTGAATTTCTCTTGCAAGAATTCTTCTTTATAAATTTTCTCTTTTTCTTTTTAGAGATTCAAAATATAATCTTTTTCTTTCTGAAGTTATTTCTATTGCTCTGTTAGTTTGCTGATTTATAAATGTACTTCATTTAGTTCTTATTGAAGATTTTCCTCATTTTCTGTATTAAGTTTTTATAGCTAAAATTAATTGTCTTTTTTATTATCATCAAGTACTTGTAAATAGCTATCAATTTGTTGCATTGTTTGTGTTATTTCTTAGCCAAATTTACTCTCTAAGTTTTATTTTAATTCTATTTCATGTTCTTAAAATTACTATAGATGTTCCTTGTATATTTTTATTTATTCATCAATATTTTATTATTCTAAAATTAGTTTTTATTAGTAGTCATTTTCTTTTAGCTTTATTTCTTGATTTATATTTTTAATTTGCTCTTCATACTCAACCAAGTTTAAGCTGCCACTTTATCCAAATTCTTTTTCTTATTTCTAAAGATTTAAAAACTCAACTCATTGTTATAAAGAATCGTATTGTTATTATGACATTAGAATTTGGCTAGAAAATCCTTCTTGATTACTTGATTGGATTTAATCTCTATTTTTAGTAGATATAAAAAAATAGTCCCCCTAATCAAGTAGGCATATTATTTAGTTTGTTAGCTAATGAAACTTAATCTGCTTTATTATTTAATTTCCTCCACAATGAAATATTCTGAATGAGTTAAGATTCTCAAGATCTTCAAATAAATACACAGCATTTGATTTAGATTATAAACTATTAGCGCCGCAAACAAGGGCACTTATACTCTTTATGTAGTCTATACAATCAATTTAGTGATCGAATTTGTATCTTTATTTTTGGTTTGAAACTGAAACAAGACAGTAAGTATTATTTATCACAGCATAATAAATGTCTTATTATTAAGCTATATAAACAAAGTCTTTAATTGCACCCTCTTTAGTGAGAATCTCTTATCTCTATCCTGTTAAAAGACACCATTAGTAAATTATACCATCCGTGGCTGAGCTTAGCAAATTCAAATTGTTTTAAGTAAACTACAATTAAGTGATAGTGCCAGAATGTCCTCAAAAAATAAAATCTTATTGTATTTCCATTTTTAGAAAATCAACAATTTATATCTACTAAGGCTTATCAAATGCAATTGCAAATTTTGATCCATTAGCGTTAAAAGCTGCCACTGAGATGTTTTTAAACTATAGCTCAAAAACATCAAATCAATCAGACTAGCTCTAACAATTATTAATAATAACAAATTATAAATGATCCTTAAATATCAAGCAAACTAAATGCCCCTGAGGATGAAGAATAATTTATTAAGGGGCTTCATTTATTTTAATTTAAAATTCATATTAATTTGTTTCAAAATTAAAGATTTATAGTTTTTTGTTGGACTGTATTTAAAGTAGGGCGTTTCTATTAGAATTAAGCACCATATTTAAAGTTTATGAAGTTTAAAAGCAATTATAATATGTTTTTTATTCTTAATTTTTATTAAATGGATTTTTTATTTGAATAATTTCTTCAGAGTTTAACAAGCATAAAATAATGCCTGATTGTTGTTCATAGTAAGAAAACATTACTTGAGAAAAATCTTATTTTAGTTAAAGGTTCTAATCTATGAGCAATAAAGAGTTATTGTTTATGTTGTAATTAAATATTTAAAGCAAAAGATCTTTATGTACAACAAGTAATTAGTTATCATAAGAAAATATTTTGCTTATTTGCTATAGATCAGTTATCAATCATAAATTGCTTAAATCTTTATCAAGAAAAAAAAGTTAAGAATTTGAGCTTAAAACTAAATAGTATTGTTATTAACTATTATTCTAAGTAATTACTTATTAAATTTAAAGATCATTTATGCTAATATTTGCTTAGATTCTAATACTTATATCTTTGATATTTAAAAGCAACATTCTGTGATCAAATACAATTAGTACAATGTCATCATCTTAAACAATAACATCTTTTATTTACTCATATTATTACTCCAATTAAATATGGTTTAAGATTTTCTAAGCTTAAATCTACACTAATTAAATCTTAATATTATTCTTAACACTATTAATAATTATATATAGATCTTTTTGATGATTTATTACTCTAACTAATCATAGAATCTCTTATTTTAAATCGTTCTAATTTAACTCATAGCAAGCCTACAATTATAAAGTTATAGTATCATATATCAATAGTTTTTATTTGAGTCCTATTTCAGCCACTAATAAAACATCCTTATCTTAAGCTATATCAACACTTACTATTTCCTTAGCCGTTTCAGAAGAATAAATAAACTCTTACTATATATCAGCTCTTAACTAATATTTAACAACAAAGTTTCCTTATACAACAAAGAAACTTTGCTCAGAAAAAATAATTATTTTATCAAAATCCAGCACATTTCCTCGGTAACTTTTTAGCATAAAGCTAAGTTATTATTTCTCTTATTAACTCATATGTTTAAAATTATAAATTATATTTTAGTTATTTGACTGCAAAACATTCTCAACATTTTATTTCAGGCAGCACCAATAAGGCTAGCTTCTCGATATATTAAATTGTGAAATAAAGGTCAATCTTGAGCCACTATGACTACAACAGTCTAAGATTCTGTTTATCTTATTTCATATAGCCAAATAAAACATGTTCTTTTTTTATAGCTCACCACTTGTCTAAAAAATAATCTAAATCTGCTAATTGCTTTTTAGATTGTTCTAATTTAAAATCTCTTATTTTAAATCCTCAGATTTTTTTCTTTAAATTTTGCTTGTTTTAAATCCAGCTTAAGTCTTAAAGAATATTTTTTATAAATTTTTCCTTTGTGAAATAAGACTTCTTAATTTTATCTAAACACCAACCAAATTTGGGAAAAATTCTAAATTTTTTATCACAATTTTAAGCTTCAAAAATTCTTTTAATTTCTTATCGATTTTCAGCAACTCAAAAGCATTGGGTAAATTCAAGTATGAGACAAGATGTGCTTTGCCATTAATATGATGATAAAAATTACATCTATTAACATCACAATCTTTACAATAAAACTCTCAAGGACAAAGTCTTGTCTTTGCGTATTATGCCTTGACTTATCATCCTTTGATTATTTATCAATCTAGAGCAAATATTGCTAATGATGCTTCAAAAACGCTCTCATATTTAATATATATTTCCTAAACTATGTTTTCTTCATTTTGATCATTTTTGACAATAATCTTATTTTTTATGTAAATTTTCTAAACCTCTCCATACTGTCCAAAATATAACTTGGATTTGAGCAATTCCTCATAAAGATACTCCTAAGGAAGACCTTTAACATAGACTTGGTTAAGCTAGTAGAATCTGGTCTTATAATCATGACTTTCTGACAAATCAGTACTGCTCGAATTTTTGTTCACCATTTTAGTAAAAAATTAAAATTTGTACAATTCTCAAAACCCAACAAATTAAAGAACTTATTATAAAATGTCCAGCGACAACGAATCATTCACATCATATAGTAATTAGAGCCAGTCAAAGGGGAAGAAGAGGAGAAGACCCTGAAGTGCTGCAGGCTCTTGAAACTATCTTTGTGGATGTGGCAAAGCCTATCTTTCCTACCCTGCTCTCTATACCCATGTCAAAAACAAGCACACAGGTATTTTCCCATAAGGAAGCGTGGCCAAAAGAAAAGTCACAAAAAATGAAGAGGAAGATCTTGGGGAGATTTTCAATAAAAATATTTAAGACTACCGAGATCAACTAAGTGACTTCTTAATCTCCATTGAGGCTGATGATAAGATATAAAAATACAATATTGGAGACTGGTCCATGGTGTTCTAGGAACTTAAAGAGTCTCAATCATTTTTACTTGACAGAATCCTGACTCAGTTTGAAAAAAGAAAAAATGACACAAAAAACCAAAACATAACAGAAGTCTTTTCTAGATTCTTAATAGATGTTTAAGAGTAAATAAAGCCTGAGTTTTTGATGGAAATCACAGCCATTTTAATAATGTTCTTAGAGATTATTGATGAGCATGGAAGAGACTTTATTATGAATGAATAGGAAATGGACAAAAGAGAAATTCCTATTTAAATATACTCAAAGTCCACCACCCTTATTCTAATTCTCAAGATGGTAAATTTGTTTATTTCTGAGCATTTTCCAACCTGCTTGAAGAAATTCTAAAATAAAAAAGTCTATTTCAAATATTTTGGATAAGAAGAGCATCAAATTAAGACCTTGATTTTGTTCTTTAAGACTTTTTCCAGCTGGATGTTTGTCCACGACCTTTGCAAGTACAAGCTAGACATCAATGTAGACTTTTAAGTAAATCATTAGTTATTTTTATATAGTTATAAATGGAGATTGAATAGCATTCAGAAAGCGAAAAAAATGTTCAAAAAGAACAGAAAATATTCAAGGAAGAAAAGCCAAAAGAAAAACAGGAAAATTGACAAGAATTTGATCCTTTTAAAAATCCACCAAAACTTATATTAGTTTAAGGGCCTCCAAAGTCTGGTAAAACAACACTAATTAAGTCCTTAATAAAACACTATACAGATTAAGTATTTGACCCTGTTGGACCTGTAACAATTTGAGTGTCATAGAAACAAAGAGTAACTTTAATGGAGGCTGATAATGACATTAGTGAGCTTACTGATCAATGCAAGGTACCAGATATAGTACTCATGTTAGTTGATGCTTCTTTAGGCTTTGAGATGCAAACCTTTGAAGCCTTAACAGTAATGCAAAATCATTCCTTTCCAAGATGCATTGGGATAGTAAACCATTTGGACTACTTTGAAAAAATGGCTCAAATGAAAAAAGTCAAAAAACAACTAAAAAAAAGATTTGCTGTAGAAGTCACAGAGGAAACTAGATTGTTCTTTATTTCTGGAATGCACAAAAGCTTATATAATTAAAGAGACATTCATAATATTGCTTGATTGGTTTCAGTCATTAATCCATGAATAACTGAGTTTAGATAATAACACCCTTATGCAGTAATAGATAGAGTTGAGCAAGTATAAGAAAACAAGACCGCTTTGTATGGTTATCTTAGAGGCTAGGATCTGAATAAAAACTAGCCTATTTTTTTGTCAGGCTTTGGTCTGGTTGAGAAATATGAGGCTCTTTAAATAAATGATCCCTGTCCCTTAACTCAATATAATAAAGAAGAAAGAACGCTTTGAAAATGAGAGAAAATTATTCATGCTCCATAGAGTCAAGTTGCAGCTTATTTATTTGACAAAGATGGAGACTACATTACATTGCCTAAGAAACATGTCATATTTACAGAGCAACAAGAAGAAAATGAAGATCTTAAACACAATGAAGGTGTTCAAATGATAAGGGAGATTTAAAAGGGCAAAAATCTTATTGACAATCAGCTTTAAAATGACCAATAGATTTTCTTGTTCGATAATCATCCATTGAAAGTTCATGAAGAAAAAAGAGAAATTTTGAAAGACGTATAGAAATAAATACAATATGTAAATGAGCTCACATAGAAAGTCAATTTAGAAGAGAACTTTTTTGACTAGCAGAAAAATGAGAAGAAATAAAGCCTAAGTGAAATAGTTTATTAATAGTATGATTTTAAATAAAACTGTCTTAAAGAAAAACAGACTTAGAATTATTTTGATTCTTTGAGATTCTATAATACTATTTTGCAAGAGAGAGAGTTCTATGTAGATAATGTCAAGCAGTATTTTGTAACAGGAGATTTTGATATCAGTGAGGATGAAAACAAAGACTCTTAATATGAAGACATTTAATAAGAGAAAATTGAGGAGGAGATTTAAGAGAACGAGGACTCAGATCCAAATCATTTAAAGATGGGAAAATATGTCAAAATTATTCTTGAGAATTTGAACAAAAAGCAAATAGAAATTCTCAACTAAAAATCATTAACTATTTTCTAATCATTATTAGGAGAGACCAACAGGGGTTTTCTTTTGATATGATTTAAATGATAAAAATGGTTTCAAGGCTTATTGAAATCAGGAGACCCTGTTATAGCATCAACAGGTCTATATAAGTACTAAACCATACCTTACTTTGCTTAAAAAGAAGAAAATGATCGATTATGATACCTTAAGTACACTCTTAAATTTGAGCACTGCTATGCAGTAATTTATGGAAACTACGTGCCAATTAACTCTGGTATTATTTTCTATAAGAATTTAGAAGAAGGAGCAAAAAAATTCTGAATCGGAGGCTCAGGAATTGTGGTTGGATTCTCATAACATTATGACTTGAAGAAAAAGCTCAAGTTAATAGGCGAGCCTGTAAAAATATTCAAAAAAACAGCCTTTATTAAAAACATGTTCAACTCATCTTTAGAAGTATAAAAGTTTATTGGTGCCAAGATAAAGACAGTCTCAGGAATAAGAGGAGAAATCAAGGGAGTTGTGTGAGAAAAAGAAGAAGGTGTTTTTTGAGCAAATTTTGAGGACATGATTCTTATGTCTGATTTAGTTTTTTGTCGATCATGGGTCAGTGTGAATCTAGAGCAATTGTATAACCCTATCCTATATAACCCTCTTAGAGAATAAGAGCTACTTAAGACACACAGAGAGCTAAGAGAAGAATAAGGTATTGCCCATCCAGTTGACAGAGTCAACAAAGAAGCAAAAAGAGCCAATAAAGTTTTTGCTCCACTTGTATTGCCATAGAAGATTAAAGAAAAACTGCCATTTAAAACTAAGGAAAAATGATTTAGAAACTCTCTTAAAGATCTTCTTGAAAAGCAAGAAGAAAAGACAATCAAGAAATTGAAAGGAAATTCTCAAAAAGAATCCGAGTTCTTATTAAACAGACTAAAAGAAATTTAGAAGACAACTGAAAAAGAAGACAAGCTTAAAAAATAAGAGAAAAAAGTTTGGAGATAAAAATGGGAAGAAGGCCTCATGAAAAAACAAAATTTATAAAACTCTAAAAAAATTCACAAAAAACATTAATAATAGTTTAAATTATTTATATTTGTTTATGAGTAAATTATAGAGCCCCTTTGATAGATAACAGTAAGATAAATAGTCATTATTAAAGTCATTTAAAAACACTTGAAAAAATATACTGCAAAAGCTCTTGGGGTGATAGGACCATGAAAGAATGAACATAAAAGCCATAATAAGTAAGAAGAGAAAACTTCATTGAAAAACAATAGGTTGAGAAAATAATCTAACAGAATTTTGTTATTGATAAAAAGATACATGAAATTTAATAAAGAGAGTTTAAAATACGAGCAAACACTCTTGAGAACTCAAGCCTGTTGTAGAGTTACAAGAAGAAAGAAGAAGGTCTAATTTATTAGGAAAATATGCGACAGTTTTAATGATTGTAAAAAAGGTAATTTTATTAGAACTGAGTCTAAATTATCAAAATCTTTTGTTCTTAAATAAATGACCAAATATAATTAGGATTTTAGAGTCAACCAATCTTGTGTTATTGAGAAAATAAAAGTCAAGCTACCTTAAGAGCTTTAGAAATTGGGCTTTCTTCACAAAACAAGATCAATTCCAATCCTACCTAAAATTGAAGAAGAAAATCATAAAAAAAAGCCAAAAGAAATTACTGTTCATAAACGAGACTGCAATTGTATAAGACACAAATAATTTTTATTTCTTTATTATTATTTTTTGTTTGGTTATTTTTTAGCATTTTTCTTTGCTTATTATTCTTTGAACTTTAAGTTCTTCATTTTTTCCATGCAAAATGGAATGTGTCTTTCACCAGCTTATTTGCTAAAATTTCTATTACAAAAATCACAGTGCAAAGAATCCTACTCCTTTGCTTGCTATAGTATTTGTTGCTCTTCTTTAGTAATGCCTCTCTATGTTTATTTGTTATTATTCTCAGCCTCGTTTTACTATCATCCAATTCCCTATCATAAAGCTAGTGAATCCATCTTCCATTTTGGTATCTATTTTACTCCAACAACTGGTTTCTCTTTATTTATGCTTTGTTTTTACTTTTGTTATTAGTTGGTTTATTTTCCAGTCATTTTTTTATTCATAGCCTTCAGCTAAGCAAGCTCAGCAGTTTCTCTTTGTTTGGAAGAGTCGAATTCTTAAACTGGTTTTTTTTTCATGAATACTTTGCCACATATTTTCTCATGCTTTATTAGTGACTATAAATTAAACTATCAACCACAGCCACCCGGGCAAGGGAATGTCTCAACTTATTCGACTTCTTTTTCATCCTGTTAAATATTTTAATCTTACTAATACTAAACATTTATCTGTTTTTAATAAACTTCTTTAGTGTTAATAAACTATGCTTATTGAGATATTTAATTGGAGTCCATTCATTTTATTTATCTATAGTTATCATTAGAACTTGAGCTGCTTTTTTAGCTGTTCATCTTAGACTTTAAAAGAATTAAACATCAATTAGCCTGATCTATTTCTTGTTAAGTATATTTTACATCTTATTAAGAGTTACTAGATTTGTTAGTTTTATTTCCTTATACTAAAATTGGCTTGGCTTTTTCAACCAAAAAATCGTTGCCTTTTTTCATTTTATTTTTTAATTATATTTTTTTAATATTAAATTAATTGAATTTTTTACTTTTAAATACTTAAAAAAATTATTATTATAGAATTCTAATCCCAATTTCAATATGAAAACTTGAATTTCTTACCAAATTAATTAAGTTAATTTTTATAAGTATATTAGCCAGATTTTAAAAGCTTATAAAGAATTAAAATCATTGTCTTTAAATTATATAAATAAAAAAATTAATGGAGTACTTAATTTATTTAAATTATATTTTTATTAAGATTTTGTTATATTAAGACAACTAAAGTTATATAATAATATATGTTGATTATTCAACTTTTCATTATTATTTTCTTATCAAATTATTAACTGATAATTCTATAATAATCATATCTAAAGCAACAAGCTCCAGGATCCTTAATTGAAATACATAATTAGTTTCCATATCTAATTTATTAATTTATCAACATATAAAGCCTAATTTATTTGATATTGTTTTTTATTTCCATCTTTTTATTTATTCTAAATACAATAAAGATATTCAGTTATATTAAAAATTTAATATAATAATGTCAGAGCCATGAATGATCATCTACAAAATAAACATGTTCAATTTCAAGTCCTATGAGGGTCATAAATCTCTAGGACCATTTCATCATAAATTCTCAGCTATTATTGGCCCCAACGGATCTGGAAAATCCAACCTAATTGACTCATTGATTTTTGTCTTTGGTAAAAAAGCGTCTTGGATGTGACTAAAAAAGCTTAAAGAACTCATACATAATTCTTCAGAAGTTGGAACATGTGCCGAGGCTTGGGTGGAGGTAGTCTTTAAAAAGGCCATTGATCTTGACGATGATAATTTCAAGCTCTTGGAAGAGGAGATCTCAATCAAAAGAACAATTAATCAAAACAACGTTTCAAATTATTTTTTGAATGGAAACAAAGACACAATGGAGGGAATCAAATAAGTCTTGCTTAAGAATAAAATCGATTTAGAAAAAAACAGATTTATGATCCTGCAAGGTGAAGTGGAGTAAATTGCTTTAATGAAGCCAGCAACATTTAACCCAGAGGTTCCTGGGCTACTAGAGTACTTGGAAGATATTATTGGAACAGATGATTATGTGCCTAAGATAGAGAAACTTAGCAATGAGCTGAATTTAATTGATTAAGATAAAATTCAAAAAACTGATCAATTTTTTTATCTTGAAAAAGATATGCAAGATATTTAGGCTGACAAAGAAAGAGCCATGGATTTTATTCACCAAGAAGAAAAACTTTATAAGCTAAGACTATTAGAATAAAGTCTAAATGTTTATGAACATTAATAACAGCTTGAGAAAATAAATTAGTAAATTGAGGAACTTAACTTCAAGAAGAAAGACTACAGTGATCAGCTTGAGGAACAAAAGAAGAAAAATCAAGACATTATAGATCTTATATGAAAGAAAACAGAGCAACAAAAGGTAATAGAGGAAGAGCAAAAGAAACTAGAGGATCTCATTTTAAAACAAAAAAATGAATATGAAGATGCTAACAAAAAACTTGTTCAAATAATGAAGGAGCATGAAAGAATTGCCTAAGACAAATAAGAGACCTAATAAAGAATAAATCAAGTCATAAATAAACAAGGCGAGAATGGAAAAGCATTAAAAGCAGAGTAATAAAATTTGGCTGAAAAAATACTAGTTTTTGATGAACTCAGCAAGAAGGTTCAAGAGCCATGAAAAAAATATGAGAAATAAATTAAGCTTCTGGACTAAGAAATCTAATTAGTTGAGAGCAGCATAATTTAAATCAAGGAGCAAAGAAATGACTAATAGAAAAAACATGATCAAAAAATAAATGACTAAAACTGAGTACAAAGAGACCTAGATGAACTATAAGGAAAAGATAATATAATAACAGAAGAGCTGAAGACCATTAATAAAGAATGACAAAACTATTATAATTTTATGAGCAAGCTTAGAAACACCTAGGAAATTCTTAAGGATAAAAAAGAAAAACTAAATTTGCAAATCAAAGACATTAACAATGAGTTTTCAATAATCATGTAAAGTATATATAAAAACTAAGTCCTTATCTAATCAATGAAAGATGATAATGTATAAAGTACTTAATAGAATAGAGTCTTGGATAGACTTTTAGAAGCTCAAAGACACGGACAATTATCGGGCATTCATGGTCTATTAGGCCACTTACTAACCACAATTCCAAAATATGACACTGCTGTAAGCACTGCAGGAATGGGAGTACTAAATAAAATCGTTGTGAGTACTTTAGGCCAAGCAGAAAAAGCTATTGAGTTTTTAAAGACTAATAAAATTGGAAGAGCAGGTTTTTTTGCTCTCGATAAAATTAAAGATTTTGAGTAAGAGATAAACAGACCTTTTGATATACCCCAAGGAGCTTAAAGAGTCATAGATGTTATTGACTTATAGAATAAAGAGCTCAAAAATCTAGTATTCTAGGTATTCAAAAACACCTTAATTGTTGACTCTATGAACACTGCTACAAATCTAGCCTATAAAAACTACAGAGGAACAAAGATAGTAACCATGTGTGGAAAAATGATAGATGAATTTGGACTTGTTACAGTAAAGTAAATACCGCCTAAAGGCTTAATAAGAATAAGCAACTAAATGGATATAGAGAGAAACGAAGGCAGTGCCTAGTAAATAGAGCAGCAAATTTAAGAACTTATGCAATAAAGAGACAATCTCTAAGGAAAACTAAACTTGCTTCAAGAAGAAATTAACTGATTAAATTATGATGAATGACAACTAGCTACAAGCTTATAAGAGAAGTAAGAAAATTATCAATAATAAGAACATTAAATAATCTCTAAATAAAATGATCAAAAAGAATTCGTTAAGAAAATTCAAGAGCTTAAATCCTAAAATGAAAATCCAAAAAACTCAAAAGAAATAGAAGCCTTATAGAAGGAGCTTAATTAATTAGCTAGCAAAATAGATTAACAAGAATAAACTAAGCAAAAAATAGAACAAAAAAGACTTCAAATCGGAGACAAAGAATTTCAACAATTATTTGGAGAATTTTAAAGAACAGAAAAAGAAATTTAAAAATTTGAAAATAAAATTTCAGAACTTAAAATACAAAAATCTCTCTATTAAAATTAGCTGGTTTCAGAGCAACAAAATATGGATAGGTTTGACACAGAGGAAAAGGATCTCAACAATACCAAAAATTAATTAGACATTTAATTAAACAAAATCGTTGACATTGCTCAAAGCTATACTAATGAAATGGATTTGCTCAATAATAAAATTCAAATCTTAATGGATGAGAAGAAGAAGGAAAAAGACAAGATGGAGGAATTTAATAAATTCTTGCTGGAGACAAAGCAAAAGTGCGTGGAGATAGAGAAACAAAAATGAGTCCACTAAGAATAGAAAGAAAATGTTGAGAGTGAACAGGATAAAATAAAAGTAAAAATTGATACTATTAAAAAGAATTATCTAGACAACTAAAAGTAATATGATTTTCTTGATGATTTAAAATAAATTGAACAAATGGAATACAAGGACAAGGACTTAAATCAATCCAAAGAAAATATTTGATCCAAGCAGAAGTTTGATAAGTTCTCAGAGATTCAAGACCTTGATCCTGAATAAGAAATACCCAAAGAAATATTGTTAAAATATATCTCAAGCTTGTCTGAGTTACATTCTAAAATTGATGTTGAATACTAACACTAATAATCAACGCTGCCTAACCTAGGAGTGTTATCAAAATTCATGTAGAAATATAAAGCTTTTTTAGAGCAAAAATAAAGCCTTGAAAACATTAAATAAAATGCAAATAGTAAACTATAGGAGCTAACAAGTCTAAAGGAATGAAGACTCTCAGAATTCATGTAGGGATTTTCTCAAATCTCATAAGCTATGAAAGAGACATATAGAGTACTTACTAATGGAGGTGATGCTGAGCTAGAGTCTTTGGAGATTAAGAACCCATTCTCAAAAGGAATTGTTTTTAGTGTAAAGCCAAACAAAACTTGGAGTCAAATATCATTGTTATCAGGAGGATAGAAAACACTAGTATCACTATCATTTATCTACGCGCTTCATTAATACAAACCTAATGCTGTTTATTTTATGGATGAGATTGACGCCGCCTTGGACTTCAAAAACTGATCCATGGTTGGAAACTTTATCAAATAATGAACCAAAAATAGTTAATTTATAGTTGTATCTTTAAATAATGAGCTTTTTGAGAAGGCTGATCTTCTTGTTGGTATTTACAAGGTTAATAATATATCTTACTCAATTGCCTTAGACATTGTATAACTACTTAAGGAGCTTCAGCTAAGAGAAGATAATAATAATGATAACCAAATGATTCTTTAGGATGTTGAGGCTCAGTAAATATAATTATAGTTTATAAGCATAGTAATATTATATAAAAAATAAATTGATTATCTGAGATTGGATAACTAGAATACACTTTGATTGTTGCTAGTTTTTAATGGTCTTCAGCTGCCGCTAATGTCCCAAAATCTTAGAGTCTCATCTCCAGCTCCTGTAACCAATATAGAGCCACTAGGATTCATGGCCATATATAGTACTCTATTTGTGTGTCCTTATAAAGTTTAAATTTTATCAAAAGTTCTTGTGTTCCAAATATGAACATAATTGTCTGTAAATCCATGCCCAGTAATAATCTCATTGGTTTGCTTGCTAAATAATATGTTGCATATTTATGAGTCAGTTTGATGCTAGGCAACCATTTCTCTTTTATTAATATCCCATAGACGTATTTTCTTGTCCACAGTGCCGGCTCCAGTAGCCAAAATATTAGGATTGTTTGTTGACCAAGCAAGGGCCTTAATTGCTGCTTTGTGAGTCTTCTTTATAATAGGAACGTTTGTCTTGGTCGAGTAGACAAAGAACTTATTGTCATTTCCTCCAGATGAAAAATACTCTCCATTGGGAGACCATTTCAAGCCACAGACTTCCTAGCTATGATGATTGTATATTTGCTAAGTATATTAGGAGCATCTTAGGTCAAAGAATCTTATTGAGAAGTCTCAAGAGCCTGTCAATAATTAATTATTAACCAAGCTTAAGGCGCCAATTCTTTAATTATGAGCACTGATGGTTCGAATCTCCTTATTAGTAGCCACATCAATGACTTCAACTTGTCCTGACTTAGAGCCAACAACAAGAGCTTCTGAATAAAGATCAAATGCCAGTGAAGTGGGGATGTTGTTGGTGCCATATGATTTGAGCTTCTTTAGCTCACTTGTGCTGTAGTTCCATAAATATAAACAGTTTCCTAAAGCCACTGAAAGATTATCATTTATGGACCAGTCTAAGACATTCATGTAGTAATCATCTTATAGAGAAGGAGCATCCAAAACCTTAAAAGGGTTTTGATTTATTTGTCGTTTTTTAACAAAATATTCTTTACTGAAAAACTCTTTTTACAACAGAGACGTTTTATCAGTCTTACTCTTTGAGTCTACTAGGTTCTATCTAAGAACCTGAGTATAGTTTATGTTCTCATTGTTATAGGATTGGTTTATAAGCTGTTTTTAATCCAAGTCAAAGAGACTGTCTCAGAGACTTATGAATCAGTCCCCTCAAAACGAGGGCTTTAAAGGAGAACAGTCTAAGTTCTAAATAGAGAACGTTAAGTGCTGATTTATCATTATATAATATATATAAATTTAATTAATTAATTTTGATATTTCCTCCACCCATTTTGAGGCTGGAGTATCTATGGTCTTGAATGTGTACTCTCTTTCTGGTCTATTGAGAATGAATTCATCTTAATCAGTGGCATGAATTTTACAAGTATTATCTAAGAGTATTTTTCCTTTGAGCTTATTTGTCTTAGGATCATAATACTGAAGTACTCTGTTAGAATATAACACAAGCTATCATGTATTGTACATTACAATAAACTTCATTTTCTTAACTAGACCAGAAAGTATTATCTTTCAATTAGAGATTGTTTATTATATTGGAATCAAATCAACTTTGTCTTCATCAGAGGAAAGTTCTAGGCTCGACATCTAAGTGTCTATTTAATATAGAGATATTAAGTCAAGTCAGTGAATACTCTGCCAATCAAAGTCTTTGAAATAAATATGATTCTTTAGCTCTTGGATTCCATTAATGTTTCCTATTCTTTCATATGGATTGACTCTTATTAGTTTGTTAAGCAAGTCCTATACTTCATGAGCTAGGGATTAATCAGCAGTCCATTGACCATTTTTTATTTTCTCAAAAATAGAGTAGTTGTTTTAGTCATTAAACAAATACTTACCAGTATAGGCTCTGTATATGATTATTCCCAGGGCCCATAAATCTGCTCCATAGTCAACATTTTGTTCTGTGATCATTTCTGGAGCAAGATAGAAAATTGTTCCAACGAAGCTTTTCTTGTCCTCTTTAATGTTGCCTTCTTATTAACCGATTTTCTATTTAATGTCCTTGATTTTCTCATACAGCTTATGATTGTGCTGGTTCTCCTCAATAATATCGCTTGTTCCAAAGTCAACCAAAACCAAGACTCCTTTCTGGTTGAATATTAAATTCTCTGGCTTGATGTCTCTGTGTACAATCCCATACTTTCTAAGATCCTCCAAACAAAGAACAATATTTGCAACAAATAGTTATATAGTCTTATGGTCTAATTATTTATTGATGCTGAGATATCTCCCAAGATCTCCATAGGGAAGATAGTCTAAGACAAAATAGAGACAGTTCTGATCCTAAAAAGTGCCGAATAATTTCACAACATATTTCGAATGGGCTTATTATAAGATTAGTTTCTCTTTAAAAACATGATGCTATTTCTGGAACTTTGAAATATGTTACTTATCTATTTGTTTTAGTGCATATAGCTTTCCATCAGACAAATACTTAACTAGAAACACCTCACCAAATGCCCCTTCTCCAATGGAGCTTAGTATCTAAAAGTCACTCATTTAAATTCTTTTATGCTATTCCTAAGCTGGTTCTAAATTCATTTTTAAAATTAATAAAAAATTAAATATTTAAAATTTATTAGCTCTCCTGCAAAGTCTTTCTTAGCTCGTGCAGTTTCTGCTCAATAGAAGCAGTTTGGCTCTTCATCTTTTGAGACTTCTCATAAAATAGAAGTAACTCTTTCTCAAGCTAGACTAGCTTGCTCAAATAAAACTCTTTCTTTTCCTTCTCCTGGAACTTCTCGTTCTCCAGATTATCTATTATTTATCCTTTATAAGTGATGTTGGCTTTTAAAGATCTTATTTTTCTTCCTCTTTTCTTAGCCTTGGTCTCATAGAAATTCTTTACTTCAAAAATTTCTTGATTTCTCTATATGAGTTTTTTGTTGATATACTTCTGTATATCATTCTTCTCTTGGAGTCACTCCGACTCCTCCTTCTAAAGACTCACGGCTTCATGAAGGATCTTGTTCCTAAGCTCTAGCTAAACAATAGTATCATTTCTCTATTGAATTTAAAGCTCCTTATCATCAAGATGTTCTTAAAGTCATGATTAATTCTTAAGGCTTGATTAGAATAGTTCTTGATAGAATTTTCCATCCTCAGCCTTGCCAGACCCTCTGTTAACATCTCGGTCTTACAGCACTTTGAATTCTCTAGCATTATTAGCACTCTTGCCCTGATGCTCCACTGGATTTTCCTTTTCCATTAAGTTAGCAAATTTGTTGAAATCGTTCAGCTTGATAAACATTATTAATTTTGTTGATATAATTTTAATTAATTTTTTGTTGATCATAATTTGTATTAACTAAACTGAAGTCCTTTAAATTAACAAAATAGCCACTATGAAATAAATCCTAAGCATTCTAATATCCTTTCTCAACAATCTCTTTTGCTAATTAAATTCTTTATTATCTAGTCGCCTTTTTGTTTACTAAATATTCGTTCAGTTCAGAACCTAATATTTATGTGATGTTTTTCTCGATAAAAGAAATTGAATTTATCTTCTGATTGAAGGCTGTTTCTGGAAGAGCCTCTAATATTCTTATCTTGCTGGGATTTTCCTATACAGATTTCTTCATTATTAAATATTTAAGATTACTAAAGAGAAATAATAGAAACAAAAATAGAATTAAAATTTGGAGATCACAATGTCCTGAGATATGATTGATTCTCTTGTCTCTTTGCTAGGCTCCGACTACGCTCCTTGCTAATTAATAGCTTCTTAGAATTGTTAAATGTTTCCTTTTGTCTCAGGATTAATGGAGAGAAGCTTGGATCTTGTTATCGGGGCAAATTCGCTTCAAGTATATCAGTGGCCACTTTGAGTCAGAAAGGATATTTTAGATTTTCACTTCTTGTAGCCTAGATATAAAGGAACCAATAAAAAAGAGTTAATTAAGTGGATTTCTTTGGTCCATAAAAATCTAATGCAAGTTCGTCATATATTGCTTATTGTGTAGAAACTCTTTAGTTTGTCTCGGAACTTGTCTATAAGCTATTCTATTATTTGGTTGTGACTATTAAGAGACCGATAAGTAAACTCTCTTTAAATTTAGTAGAAAAATATTAGCACAATAGATTCTAAGAAAATAAAGTTAATAGCCTTATATAAATTTGTTCTTATAATCACCTCAAAAAATAATATAACAGCAAGAGCAGAAAGAGCATAGAAACCAAATCAATACACTTCAATAATCCTTATATCGTTTTTCTGAAGCTGTTTTAAAAAATCTTCTAATATAGGCTGAGATCTTGGTATTAAATTGCACTGCTTTTAATTCTATATGCTAAAACTCTTGTCCTTGCGTTCAAAGACTAGGGTACTCGGGACTTCGTTAGACATTGATAAATAAATAAAAATTAATTTTATATTTTTTTTGTTTTTAAAAGCTTTTCTAATAATATTTTCTTTTTGTCTAAGTATTAGCCTATGAGTTGTTGTGGTGGTTGTTTAGATGATTGCTTCTTAATAAGGTTCTTGCTTTAGGATCTGTTAAGACTCTTGATAACAAATTGGTTTGATTATTTTAACTATGGTCTCTCTACTACTATGCTTTGTGTTGTTGTATTTAGAGAGTTTGACTCATCTGATTTATTATATGAGCAGTGGTTGATTATCTCAGATAAAATTTCATTTCCTTAAATATAGATTTTTATATTATATTGTCTGTTTATTTTTAGTTTCAATTATAGGCCTATCTATTGTCTATTTAAATACTCAATAGTAATATTATAAAGATCTTTATTTATGCTATTAAATAGTTTAAAATTTTACTCATTTTAAATTGGTAAAATGAGTTCTTGAAACAATATTTTTTATTATTAGCTTTATTACGATTTAATTCTTATTATGAGATTTTGATTATTAACTTTATTCACATTATCTATTTATATTTAATATAAGTCTTCTTTTTTAATTAACTTTATATTTAAATTTTGCTATTCTTTTTGGATTATAATTAATTATCAGTCCAGGCTTAGTAATCTATCTATCTTAAAATCTGGATTATTTTTTATTTTATAAAATTATTTCATGTCTTGTAATCTTAAAGAATATATGTTCTATTCATCATATGCAAATAAAAACTTATTATTTATTATAAATTTAACTTAGCTTTTGTCTATAAATACATCAGGCAGCATTAAAATTTTTATTTACTAATTCTAAACAAATATTGTCTCATTGGTTGCATAAATCTCTCCATTATCATTAATCAAAATCAATTGATTTTAATTTTGTAAAATATATAAAATTCTATCCTAATATAAATGAATGACTTTCTAAAATTGTTATTAAGCTAAATTATTGCTGAAGTAAATATAACCATTATGAGTAAGTATAATTAAATATTCTTTATACTCAAGTAAATCCTTAACATAATCTTAATTCATGTCTATATTATTTTTAGGTTATATTTCCTCTATTATTTATTATAATTAAACACTTTTTAATTGCTCTAAAATCATTAAAAGTTATTAGAGGGAATAAACTTTTAATATATTTTTATTCTCAATTACTATAAAATAATTCTATGTTATATAAATCTAAATATCTTATTTTTAAGTTAGTTTATTAATATAATAAAATTAATTGTTATTGTTATTTACAATTATATAATCTTATTTAGTAAAATAGAAAAATAAATTTTTGGTTGAGAGAATTTTTCTCAAATTATCTTTTTTATTAAGTAAAATTTTCTTTATTTTTTCAATACTTAATATTTTAATATTATAGTCATTCTGCTCTTCTTGTTAAGCAATAATATATATATAATTATCATCATCTAGAATTATAATTTTTTTTTCTTTATATATAATATCTTAGACTTTTACGTTGTTTAAGAATTTAATCTCACTCTATTAACTATTTATTAGTTGTAAATCATTGAAATAAAAAGATGAATTTATTGCAAGTTATTACAAAGAGAATTATAAACTATTTATGTACTATATTTAGCTTAAATCAAATTAATCTATATTAGTCTATATGGCATAATAAAAGTAATTAAATTTCTTGTAATATTTAAATTTCTATCAACATTAAAATTTAACTATGCAAAAAATAAATTAAATGCTTCATTTATTAGATATTTATAATCTTTATTTGTACTTTTTCTATTTTATATATTAGTAACCTTATATAATCAGTTCAACGTTTTTTATTAAATACATTTCTATAAATAGCTATAGAATATCTTATTAATTGATTTTTTGCTAGTTAAATTAATAGTCCAAAAACTCTTTAATTATTATGTCTTTCTCATCATAAATTTAGATTTATTTCAATTGGTTTAAAATGTCTTAAAGATTATATTACTAATGTAAATAATATCTCTTATCTAAATAAGACTAGTTACTAATATCAAGACTAATTAGGCTTTACTTCATGAACTCTATTTCCTCTTTTGGCATATTCACTTTTTAAATTACAATTTCGTTGCAAAAACATACTCTAAATTTGTTCTTTTTTAATACCAATTTTCTCCAAATCCTCTATTTATATATTTCACTATTTGCTTCATTTTTACATGATATATAATTTAAATAAATAAGTTATAAATATGATTGTAATATTTTTGCTATTTAGCTTATTAAATTTTAAATCTAACTGACTTGTTCTAGATATTATTTTAGATAAAAATAAAAACTCAATTTCTATGTAAGAGAAGCTACTTACTCTATAATTAAAAAACTATGTTAAAAAAGGACAAATTAATTGGGATTTACACTAATAATTTTTGAAGAAGCTAAATAAAGATAGGAAAAAGCTCGATAAGAAAATCAAAAGCTTAATATAATGATAGAAGAAAATTAAGCTCAAAGAAAAACTATAAGCTAAAAAATTAAAACAAAGGAAAATAAAAAGCAAATTAATAAAAAAGATAAGTAAACAGAAATTACAAAAATTGAGTCGAAAATAATTATTGAAAAAATTTAACTCTATGGATACTAAAGAGACTTTAGAAAAAATAACAGCTGTTTATTAGGCCAATCGAATTAATATTAAAAAACTAAATAAGA
>ERZ724506.181-NODE-181-length-24707-cov-7.330602_pt1 | contig 24707 bp, 12 predicted proteins | sample MGYA00376039_ERZ724506 | MGnify/ENA primary metagenome ERZ724506 (study PRJEB28724, sample SAMN07190887) | wastewater metagenome | isolation source: effluent of sewage treatment plant in Hong Hong | place: USA: Christiansburg, Virginia | collected 2016-03-01 ... | reverse complement strand
ATTATCTGAGTGCCTTAAATTTGTTTTATTGAGGCTTCGACAATGAAAGCTTCCCAAAGACTTCTCTCAATTTCCTTTAAATTTAATCGCCATTTAGTTTCGGGTCCTCTTTTTTATTTTCTTGCATTGTTCAAATTTTAACTTTTTGTTGTTATGGGATTATATATGCTATATTATAGTTTAAAGGAGGGAAATTCAGCTTTTCTATTTCGTCAAGATTAAATATTCATTTTAATTTTTTGTCGGCTTCTATTATTCATTATAAAAATTATGCGAGCAAGACGTATAATTATTATAAACAATTATGCAACCAGGCCTTTCTGATTAAAGTGAGGGTTAACAAATGCGGAATCGAATTTAACCATATTAGTTGAGTCAGGATTGGAATTTTTCACCCAATGTCGAGTATGATAAAAAGTCTTATGAATAGCCGGATTCGACAAATTAAAAATGTGGAAATTGTGGGAAGGCATGTGAACCTCACATAAGTTATACAAGGGAACAACATGTTTATTAAGAATAAGAGACACCAATAGACTTTGGAATAAATTACTAAGGATAATCACAAATTAGATATAAAGTGAGTACTTACAAAACAGTGCTGAGATTATTTTACGAAAATGTGAGACAAAAAATATCAGAAAAAAAAGGAAGTAGCTAATGGAAATAAATCATGAGAAATTAATTAAAAATGTATAAACAAAAATATAAAGGGAAAAGATTCAAATACAATATAGCTTCTATGGATCACCTGTTTTGCAAAGAAAGTGGATTACCAGAAGGAACAATAAAATAGAATCGAAAGTTTTTGATTTAACTATTAAAATCATAAAAATTCAAAACAAAGATAAAAAAATCTAAGCATTTTAAATAGCACAAAAGAGTAAAATATTTGATTGAGGCCAAGCTTATCTTTTTAAAAATCCAAAGACAAGTAAAAAGTTTTGCGGAAAAAATTGAAGAATAAAAATATTGATCGTAGTTTAAGATATTGTTTTAATATTTCAGTTAATTATAAAATTCCAAAATGGTCAAATAGCAACTGGAAGTTTTCGCAAGAATCAAACCTTCCCATAATAAAGAAAAGTATAGACTGATGATAAACTTAGAATTCCTTACTCAATCCATGCTGATCAGATAATAAATTTAGATGTTTCGAGAAACAGGATGTCTAATGCTCGAGACCATCATTAGTTTTGTTTTAAGCAAGCCTTTTCATAAAGAATGGGGCAAGATCAAATATTTGACGCTGTAGCTAAGCCCGTCATTGATAATTGTCTTGATGGATATAATGGCACTATCTTTGCCTATGGACAGACTGGCAGTGGGAAAACTTATACAATGAGTGGAGGCTAAAAATGGCCTGACAGGGGAATTATCCCAAGGGTGCTCAGCTATATTTTTTAACAATTCAAATCTAAATCTTCGCAATACGAGTATGAGCTTAATGTATCTTTCATTGAAATCTACAACGAAAATGCTTATGATTTGTTAGACTAAAACCATACTTAAAGCAATTTTTAGCAATGGACTAAGATAATTTTTATGGAAGATGAAGAGTGTAATCTACAAATGAAAAATGTGAAAGCTCACTCATGCACAACCTAAGATCAAGGAATAGATTATTTGATGATGGGAAACTACAATCGAAAAATAAATGCAACTTCTTTGAATCAAGCTTCATCTCGTTCTCACTGTATCTTTACTTTGAATATAAGAGGAGTCGACAAAGCATCTCTCGCCTAAGTCTATTCAAAGATTCATTTGGTTGACCTTGCCGGGTCGGAGAGAGTATCCAAATCCCAGGCGTAAGGCATTGTGTTAACTGAAGCTAAATCTATCAATTTATCACTGACATATCTGTAGCAAGTTATTGTAGCCCTGAACCAGAAATCTAAATCTAAAACTAAACAGCATATCCCTTATAGAAATTCTTTGTTAACGACATTATTAAAAGATTCATTAGGAGGAAACTGTAAAACAGTTATGATCGCGACTGTATCAATGTAGAATGGTAATGTCGATTAAACTCTATCAACCCTGCGCTTTAGTCAAAGAGTGAAAAAAATATAAAATTAAATCTCCAAAAACTAAAAAAACATTTACTCTGGCCAAATATAAACATTGTAGAGATAAAATGCAATGCTGAAGAGAAAATTATCAAAATATGAAAAAGAAAATGAAAGAGTAATAAAGCCAGGGTAATCATAAGACGACATAAGATGCAGAGTGGAAGAGTACATGAGGGATAGGAATAAAAATTTAGTGATCGAGGATTGTTCTTAAGCACATATATGCTTCAAATTTATGCGCGAACTGTATAACAAAAAAATGAGATAATATGCAACTGAATTAACTTTCATCTCTGAAAAATTAGAAAAGTATGAGGAGATCCTAACGAGGAAGTAAAAAACCTAAAAAATGAGATACTAATGATGATTTGTGCAATTCTATCTAAATAATTATTTTTAAGTAAAATCAGGCTCTTTCCCATAAGCCACTGACCATTCTCTTAAAAATAACATAACTGTTTTGGGGATTATCTATATTGTCTTTTTTCTTAATGGATTTCGATTTAGGATAACATACTAATTCGTTTTGAGACCAACCCCAAAAGGACTTACTTAAATTTTATCCTTACAGATCAATTGACTGCAGTTCGTTTATCTTTTGCTCAGTTTTATTTGAAAATACTCTTATTTCAGCAATCCAAACCCTCAGCTTATTTTTTGTCAAAACTAATAGTTAAGAATAATTGCTTGAGTTCATCTAATTTCGACAAATAATTTATTTTATAGTTTCTCCATGGAGTTATTTAATCGGATGTGGCAACTCTTTTAAGGTTTCCTGGCCACTTTTATGGGAATATAATTTATCGTTCACAGAAAAAAACAAATAAGTTTATTCTTAGATCCCCCAACATACACGAATCTCCTTCTAATTAGGAAAAGATAGTAATTTAGAGTAGTTCCAAAAAGATCCATATTGTTAAAATAATAATATAGTTTGGCTAGTAGAACAGACCAAGATTTTTTTACTAGGATGCCAATCCATGTCTAAAACTGAATAGTTATATGTTTTTTCTCTGAACAAAGTTTCAATTTTTACAAAACCATTATGTTAATCAATAGAAAGGATGGCAACTGAGCCTTTGGAGCCCGAAAGAGCCACTTTTCCTCCAGCATTTATATTGGCCCACTTGATGCACACAATTGCCTCATCGTTAAAGCTAAATCTTATATTGTCTACATATTAGCATAGGAAAGCTTGTAAATTTTTCGATTTTTGTTGGCTACGTACACATTTATTTCTCCCTCTTCGCCGCACGTGATGAATTTATCATGGGTACTATTAAAGCAAATAAAGGTCTTTATTAAGAGTATAATACTGTCATTAAGTTGTGCTATGAATATATTTTTGGCGTTGAATTTTCAAGATTCATTGTATTGGTCTGCTATTAAAGGCTATTTAAATTATTATTATTTATAATATTGTTAGATGAATAAATAGATGTTCTCATCCTTGAGTCTGAACTCTCAAACATAGTTGGATAAATAATAAACCCGAAAAGTCAACATCATACTGAAGGCCTTGCTGGAGCATAATGAAGCCTACGATTTTAAGCAGCCCGTCGACTGGAAAGGTATTAAATCATCATATCCAGGCATGAACTTGACTGATTATCCCTCCATCGTGAAAAACCCAATGGACTTGGGCACCATTGAGAAAAATTTAAAACATAACAAATACAAATATGTCGAGGAGTTTCTCGATCATGTCCAACTTATCTGGGATAATTGCAAGTTATATAATATGGCGGGGTCTGTAAAAAATTCCTCATTTTTAGTGGATTTATGAAGTTGCTGAGAAAATATAGAGAAACTTTAAGAAAATGATTAAAAACTATTTCCCAGACATCCCAATTGTTATCCCTCAAAGTACCTTCCCTCATATTTAGAAGTTATAAATAACACAAAAAATTAAAAAAGAAATCTCTATGAAAACTTAGACCTCTACACAGAGGAGGATATAACTTATTTTCAAAAACTAGCTTTTAGCGAAAAGATTTAAAAGCTCGATGAGGAGCAATTATAAAAACTGATTAAATGGATACAGGAAAAATGTCCTAATGTCTTAAGAGAAGTAAATGAGGAGAGAGTTCAAATTTTAGTAGATAATTTTACACAGGTGTTCTTTCAATAAGCATCCGAGTAATAAATAAATTACATAGAATTCTATTTACATTAGCAGAGGGTCAAATTGATAAAGTCAATAAAAAAGTAAAGATCAACTGATGATAACATGATAAATTATAAAAAAATAATCAATTTCTTCTTTAAAGCCTTACACTTTTTGGCTTAGCCTCGCTTAAAAGTCTGTAGTTAATCATCTCTGCTGCGAGAATTCGATTCATGGAATTTTTTAACTTTACTTGATCTTTTTGATCTTTGTATTATTTATCAAAAAGATTATTATAGTTTGATACATACTATTTTAAAGTCTTATCAAATCCATTCTTCTTGTCACTGCTGGGCTTCTTCTTCCGAATATCATCGATTGTTTCGCAATTTTTTCTCGCCACCGTTTTATTTAATAAGAATTATGTGAAATGAGTCTTGGCTCCAGTTTGAGAAAGTAAATTTGAGTTTTTGAGACCAAGATTACCGACTGAAATGGGTTCAGTGGGGAGATCGAACTGACCTCTTCTCAAAAGCTGTCGATTTTTGATTAAATTATCTGAGTACTTGGTACATTAAGTATAGGGCTTGATAAACTTCTTGGTTTGATGGAAGAATTACTAATATTTGGTGTTATTTTTTTCAAACTGAGGGTCACTGGCGACTGGCAGCTTATAATCTTTGGCAGTTTGAGCAATTCTAAATCACATTTAGTGTACTTATTGTTATAATGATAAATATTGCCCGACTGATTCGGCTGTTACACTTGATCAGTCATCATCCTGCCGACTTGCGAAGTACTTCTGAAGTTAGCTTGAGTTACTGGTTTCACAGACTATGAATCATTGAATTTGATATTGCTAAAATTGTGATATGTTCTGGTCATTTTATTTTGAGAATCTGTCTACATGGACTGATTATTAATATATAAATAAACCTTATTGTTCCTAAAATTATTCTTTATTAATAAACCAAAAATTATATTCCATTTGTGCCTATAATTTTAATTATTCAGATATTTCTCATGCAAGAGGAAGTCACCCACGATTAGTAAGTAAATAAATATGAATATATGTCACATTGGAAATCTATGAACACTATTATGAGTAAAACGAGCTCTGTACATCAGTTTATCAAATTGAGAAAATTCGACAAATAAAATTTTACTAAAAAAGATTAATTAACTCTAGCCCATTTATATCTTCAGAAACTCTACTTAATTTTGTACGCCACTGAGAAGAAATTAAAATTATACTATTCGCATTAATTTTATAAGGATAAAAATGGATTGATCTTCAAGGTATACGAATTTGACGATGGCGAAAACCAAAGGAAAAACGTGCAAGGCATTAAAATGAAGGAACTGGAAAAAATTGATTAGTAATAACCATTTCAATAAGTCTTAACTCCTTGCGACTAGCTGTTCTAAATTATCAGAAAAAAATGTTTTGATTAAAGAGAGAATAATGATGTACTAAATTAGTATAAGCACTGGGACAATAAGTTCAAGGTATTCATTCCAAAATAATTGCTTTTTTAAGACGTTGACTGCCTCAAAATCAGAGATATAATTAAGTAAATGTAAAAAATACTTCTGGTTTAACATTATGTATTTAATGTAAAGCTTAAAAATTCTCTGCTTTCACATCTTCTTCTACCAAATCCTCTAGATAATTCGCAGATTGAACCCTTAATTTCACTTTACAAAGTCTTGATTGCAAAACAAAAGTTTTTAAAGGGATCCAATTAAGATATGACTCAAGATTTCAGTTAATTTTTGGATAAACTATCTGAAAGCGTCCATAATTTTTATTCCTACTTTTAAAAATTATAGAAAATTGTGGAATATAAGTTCAATCCTGTAAACAAACAAAGCCAAAAACAAAAAACACAAAAATAGTTTGTAATTGGTGCGAATTTCCTAATAATTCTAAGCCCCACTCGTGGAAAGCCTGCGATTAATGAGCAAATGATGGAAAATTCTGAGTAGAAAAATTAAAAAAATATAAAGAAGATATAGATCAAAGCTCAAAATTCTATAGCCCCGATCAGTGGACATGTTCTAAAAGTTTAGTTCGCGTGGGAGTTTGTGCCCTGTGATAGAAGTTATTATGATTTAAAAATAAGCTGCTTTAACAATAGAAAAATTGAGTAGCTATACTTCGAAGAGGCCTAATAATTTTGGATAAAGCTACAAAACAGGAAATAGTTTCGAGAGATCATTAGCTTGGATAAATATTCGATGAGGTATAACAAATCTAATACTGAGAAAATGGAAGTAATATTTGAAAACAAAATTCCAGACTGTTTGCTGTCGTAAATAATAAAAGAAATAGATAAAATCGTTGCCCTGACGATTGCATTAGATTAAGTGATAGAAATATGTGAGAGGAAATAAATTGAAGAAGTCTTCTAGATCTAAGAGTTTATGATCGACCACTCAATAGAAAGATTCAAAAGAGCTCTAGTTCGGATTTAACAGCACAACTAAAAAATAAGAAAAGTTTTCAAGGAATGATTTAAATGAAATTTATTATCAGTGTATATCATGGTCGCATAAGATATAACCTTCATGATGCTTTAGTTATTACTACTCAACTTGGAAAGTCGAGTGAAATATTCTTTTCTTTCGACTGAGGTCAGTTAATTATTTCAGTACTCGAGTCTCCTGTCCTTTCTTTGAGAATACATGAGCGATGAGGATTGACTTGCCTGGCCTCAGCTCCCAAATGTGAATGTCATGCACATCCATCACTCCCTCAACTTTTAAAAACTATTAGGTGAGATCATCAATCGAGATATGGCCGGGTGTTGATTACATGATGATATTGTAGCAATTCTTAGCAATTGGAATCGTAGCTATGAATACTATGGTGCTAAATATATATGTCGTGATTGGATCGCAGTAATGAACATTATTCCATTATGTTACTTCTTTTCCCATATCCGATCCTGCAAAGAAAATAATCAAAGCTGATATGATTAGACCTATGCTCTGGATTACATCCGCTAAATTAAATAATTTTTACATAAAGCATGCAAAATTGCAGCTTGCATTGACATACTTTCATGATTATGATTATGTCCTTCATGATTGTGACCCTCATGATTATGTCCTTAATGGTTATGTCCATCATGGTTATGATCATGGCTTTAGTGATTGTGTCCTTCGTGATCTTTACAATTGTGCCCTTAATGATTGTGATCTTTATTTTTTTTCTTTCCTTTTTTATTTTACCTTTCTTAGCTGATTGATATTTTATGAATATTTTCAGCGCTCTCACCAACAGCATCCTTTTTATGATCATGGCTACACTTATGACCATCTTTATGATCATGCTTATGCTCATCCTTTTTTTCTTAATTCATTTCAGCAGATGATTTTCTTTTAATTTTATCTCCCTCCACAATAACTTTCACTTGATGCTTATGGATTTATTCATTCTCTCCCTCTTTTTTGTGACAGTGCTACTCGTACTCATGAGAGATTAGGCACTAGATGTCTTCACAAATCATTTAAGAGCAAAACATATCACTATCTTTATTTTATGTAGGATACTATTACCCACAGGGCTAAGACATTAAGCCATGTGAGTGTGAACCGCTTCCATGCAAAACAAAATACATAATAATGTTGATGGGTAAACCTACACAGGCCACAATTAACATCACTAAAGGGTTTTAGACAAACTATTTATTGATAATTCTATTGGTTGCCTCGTAGATAAAGAATAACGCCAAAGCCCATATGATGAATAAGTTACCTAAGGCACCAATAATTTCTGTACGATGATATCCAAAGGTCATCTTTTTGTTAGGTTTCTTCTTTGAAAACCACAGGAAAACAAAAGAGACAACAAATCCAAGTAGATCAGTGACAAGATGAAAGGCATCACTAATCACAGAAATGGAATGAGAAATGTACCCTCCAACAAATTAGCCTGAGATGAAGAAAAATGATATCAAAATAACTACTATTAATTTCTTATAATTTGTGGAGTTATCATCTTTTGGTGGTGGCTTGTACAGTTTTCTGTTTTTGTATTTTGACTTTGGTGAGAGTTCCAACATTTGAAATGATTTGAAACCTATAATATAATAAATTAATGATTTGTACTATTTAATTATATTTAATGTGAGATAAATCAGAAGTGGTTACTTTTATTAAGGATAGAATATTGTATTCTTGATCTGGCGATGAATTAAAATTATTATTAATAAAATGTAATAAAAAAATAGCATCGGATTAGTCTCCCACTTTCCTTTACACCACCAGAATTCCCAACTTCCAATTAAAGATATAAATGCATCTCATGAAGACCATCATGATACTTGTAGTTGCATCCTGTGCCAAAAATAAAAAGAGATCGAATAAATGAAAAAGCAAAGAACTAAATTACATTTTCAGAGTTTGTACAAAAACGATTTTACCAAAAATGTATCTACAAAAAGATAGAATAAGTATAGCAGAGTATAAAATAACCCCTAAATGAAGAGGGAAAGGAAAGAAAAGAGTCTTGCTCAGATACAAACCTATAATTTAGGATATCTTGAACTTCAAAGCACATATAATAATGAGTATGTGTCAAAAAAGATATAGATTTCCAAAACGAGACCTTTAGATAGTCTCAAAAATGCTTCAACAATTGTGCCAGTCTCAACTACTTACATGAAATCCTATCACTCTGTATTAACTCCAAAGCCAGACGATGTAATTTTAATCATAAATCAGCCCTTCAAACAGTTATAAATGCCTGTTGGTACAACTGTGATTCCTTTTTCATCACAGTCCGTCTATCAAATAAATCTCCAAAAACTAAAAAAACATTTACTCTGGCCAAATATAAACATTGTAGAGATAAAATGCAATGCTGAAGAGAAAATTATCAAAATATGAAAAAGAAAATGAAAGAGTAATAAAGCCAGGGTAATCATAAGACGACATAAGATGCAGAGTGGAAGAGTACATGAGGGATAGGAATAAAAATTTAGTGATCGAGGATTGTTCTTAAGCACATATATGCTTCAAATTTATGCGCGAACTGTATAACAAAAAAATGAGATAATATGCAACTGAATTAACTTTCATCTCTGAAAAATTAGAAAAGTATGAGGAGATCCTAACGAGGAAGTAAAAAACCTAAAAAATGAGATACTAATGATGATTTGTGCAATTCTATCTAAATAATTATTTTTAAGTAAAATCAGGCTCTTTCCCATAAGCCACTGACCATTCTCTTAAAAATAACATAACTGTTTTGGGGATTATCTATATTGTCTTTTTTCTTAATGGATTTCGATTTAGGATAACATACTAATTCGTTTTGAGACCAACCCCAAAAGGACTTACTTAAATTTTATCCTTACAGATCAATTGACTGCAGTTCGTTTATCTTTTGCTCAGTTTTATTTGAAAATACTCTTATTTCAGCAATCCAAACCCTCAGCTTATTTTTTGTCAAAACTAATAGTTAAGAATAATTGCTTGAGTTCATCTAATTTCGACAAATAATTTATTTTATAGTTTCTCCATGGAGTTATTTAATCGGATGTGGCAACTCTTTTAAGGTTTCCTGGCCACTTTTATGGGAATATAATTTATCGTTCACAGAAAAAAACAAATAAGTTTATTCTTAGATCCCCCAACATACACGAATCTCCTTCTAATTAGGAAAAGATAGTAATTTAGAGTAGTTCCAAAAAGATCCATATTGTTAAAATAATAATATAGTTTGGCTAGTAGAACAGACCAAGATTTTTTTACTAGGATGCCAATCCATGTCTAAAACTGAATAGTTATATGTTTTTTCTCTGAACAAAGTTTCAATTTTTACAAAACCATTATGTTAATCAATAGAAAGGATGGCAACTGAGCCTTTGGAGCCCGAAAGAGCCACTTTTCCTCCAGCATTTATATTGGCCCACTTGATGCACACAATTGCCTCATCGTTAAAGCTAAATCTTATATTGTCTACATATTAGCATAGGAAAGCTTGTAAATTTTTCGATTTTTGTTGGCTACGTACACATTTATTTCTCCCTCTTCGCCGCACGTGATGAATTTATCATGGGTACTATTAAAGCAAATAAAGGTCTTTATTAAGAGTATAATACTGTCATTAAGTTGTGCTATGAATATATTTTTGGCGTTGAATTTTCAAGATTCATTGTATTGGTCTGCTATTAAAGGCTATTTAAATTATTATTATTTATAATATTGTTAGATGAATAAATAGATGTTCTCATCCTTGAGTCTGAACTCTCAAACATAGTTGGATAAATAATAAACCCGAAAAGTCAACATCATACTGAAGGCCTTGCTGGAGCATAATGAAGCCTACGATTTTAAGCAGCCCGTCGACTGGAAAGGTATTAAATCATCATATCCAGGCATGAACTTGACTGATTATCCCTCCATCGTGAAAAACCCAATGGACTTGGGCACCATTGAGAAAAATTTAAAACATAACAAATACAAATATGTCGAGGAGTTTCTCGATCATGTCCAACTTATCTGGGATAATTGCAAGTTATATAATATGGCGGGGTCTGTAAAAAATTCCTCATTTTTAGTGGATTTATGAAGTTGCTGAGAAAATATAGAGAAACTTTAAGAAAATGATTAAAAACTATTTCCCAGACATCCCAATTGTTATCCCTCAAAGTACCTTCCCTCATATTTAGAAGTTATAAATAACACAAAAAATTAAAAAAGAAATCTCTATGAAAACTTAGACCTCTACACAGAGGAGGATATAACTTATTTTCAAAAACTAGCTTTTAGCGAAAAGATTTAAAAGCTCGATGAGGAGCAATTATAAAAACTGATTAAATGGATACAGGAAAAATGTCCTAATGTCTTAAGAGAAGTAAATGAGGAGAGAGTTCAAATTTTAGTAGATAATTTTACACAGGTGTTCTTTCAATAAGCATCCGAGTAATAAATAAATTACATAGAATTCTATTTACATTAGCAGAGGGTCAAATTGATAAAGTCAATAAAAAAGTAAAGATCAACTGATGATAACATGATAAATTATAAAAAAATAATCAATTTCTTCTTTAAAGCCTTACACTTTTTGGCTTAGCCTCGCTTAAAAGTCTGTAGTTAATCATCTCTGCTGCGAGAATTCGATTCATGGAATTTTTTAACTTTACTTGATCTTTTTGATCTTTGTATTATTTATCAAAAAGATTATTATAGTTTGATACATACTATTTTAAAGTCTTATCAAATCCATTCTTCTTGTCACTGCTGGGCTTCTTCTTCCGAATATCATCGATTGTTTCGCAATTTTTTCTCGCCACCGTTTTATTTAATAAGAATTATGTGAAATGAGTCTTGGCTCCAGTTTGAGAAAGTAAATTTGAGTTTTTGAGACCAAGATTACCGACTGAAATGGGTTCAGTGGGGAGATCGAACTGACCTCTTCTCAAAAGCTGTCGATTTTTGATTAAATTATCTGAGTACTTGGTACATTAAGTATAGGGCTTGATAAACTTCTTGGTTTGATGGAAGAATTACTAATATTTGGTGTTATTTTTTTCAAACTGAGGGTCACTGGCGACTGGCAGCTTATAATCTTTGGCAGTTTGAGCAATTCTAAATCACATTTAGTGTACTTATTGTTATAATGATAAATATTGCCCGACTGATTCGGCTGTTACACTTGATCAGTCATCATCCTGCCGACTTGCGAAGTACTTCTGAAGTTAGCTTGAGTTACTGGTTTCACAGACTATGAATCATTGAATTTGATATTGCTAAAATTGTGATATGTTCTGGTCATTTTATTTTGAGAATCTGTCTACATGGACTGATTATTAATATATAAATAAACCTTATTGTTCCTAAAATTATTCTTTATTAATAAACCAAAAATTATATTCCATTTGTGCCTATAATTTTAATTATTCAGATATTTCTCATGCAAGAGGAAGTCACCCACGATTAGTAAGTAAATAAATATGAATATATGTCACATTGGAAATCTATGAACACTATTATGAGTAAAACGAGCTCTGTACATCAGTTTATCAAATTGAGAAAATTCGACAAATAAAATTTTACTAAAAAAGATTAATTAACTCTAGCCCATTTATATCTTCAGAAACTCTACTTAATTTTGTACGCCACTGAGAAGAAATTAAAATTATACTATTCGCATTAATTTTATAAGGATAAAAATGGATTGATCTTCAAGGTATACGAATTTGACGATGGCGAAAACCAAAGGAAAAACGTGCAAGGCATTAAAATGAAGGAACTGGAAAAAATTGATTAGTAATAACCATTTCAATAAGTCTTAACTCCTTGCGACTAGCTGTTCTAAATTATCAGAAAAAAATGTTTTGATTAAAGAGAGAATAATGATGTACTAAATTAGTATAAGCACTGGGACAATAAGTTCAAGGTATTCATTCCAAAATAATTGCTTTTTTAAGACGTTGACTGCCTCAAAATCAGAGATATAATTAAGTAAATGTAAAAAATACTTCTGGTTTAACATTATGTATTTAATGTAAAGCTTAAAAATTCTCTGCTTTCACATCTTCTTCTACCAAATCCTCTAGATAATTCGCAGATTGAACCCTTAATTTCACTTTACAAAGTCTTGATTGCAAAACAAAAGTTTTTAAAGGGATCCAATTAAGATATGACTCAAGATTTCAGTTAATTTTTGGATAAACTATCTGAAAGCGTCCATAATTTTTATTCCTACTTTTAAAAATTATAGAAAATTGTGGAATATAAGTTCAATCCTGTAAACAAACAAAGCCAAAAACAAAAAACACAAAAATAGTTTGTAATTGGTGCGAATTTCCTAATAATTCTAAGCCCCACTCGTGGAAAGCCTGCGATTAATGAGCAAATGATGGAAAATTCTGAGTAGAAAAATTAAAAAAATATAAAGAAGATATAGATCAAAGCTCAAAATTCTATAGCCCCGATCAGTGGACATGTTCTAAAAGTTTAGTTCGCGTGGGAGTTTGTGCCCTGTGATAGAAGTTATTATGATTTAAAAATAAGCTGCTTTAACAATAGAAAAATTGAGTAGCTATACTTCGAAGAGGCCTAATAATTTTGGATAAAGCTACAAAACAGGAAATAGTTTCGAGAGATCATTAGCTTGGATAAATATTCGATGAGGTATAACAAATCTAATACTGAGAAAATGGAAGTAATATTTGAAAACAAAATTCCAGACTGTTTGCTGTCGTAAATAATAAAAGAAATAGATAAAATCGTTGCCCTGACGATTGCATTAGATTAAGTGATAGAAATATGTGAGAGGAAATAAATTGAAGAAGTCTTCTAGATCTAAGAGTTTATGATCGACCACTCAATAGAAAGATTCAAAAGAGCTCTAGTTCGGATTTAACAGCACAACTAAAAAATAAGAAAAGTTTTCAAGGAATGATTTAAATGAAATTTATTATCAGTGTATATCATGGTCGCATAAGATATAACCTTCATGATGCTTTAGTTATTACTACTCAACTTGGAAAGTCGAGTGAAATATTCTTTTCTTTCGACTGAGGTCAGTTAATTATTTCAGTACTCGAGTCTCCTGTCCTTTCTTTGAGAATACATGAGCGATGAGGATTGACTTGCCTGGCCTCAGCTCCCAAATGTGAATGTCATGCACATCCATCACTCCCTCAACTTTTAAAAACTATTAGGTGAGATCATCAATCGAGATATGGCCGGGTGTTGATTACATGATGATATTGTAGCAATTCTTAGCAATTGGAATCGTAGCTATGAATACTATGGTGCTAAATATATATGTCGTGATTGGATCGCAGTAATGAACATTATTCCATTATGTTACTTCTTTTCCCATATCCGATCCTGCAAAGAAAATAATCAAAGCTGATATGATTAGACCTATGCTCTGGATTACATCCGCTAAATTAAATAATTTTTACATAAAGCATGCAAAATTGCAGCTTGCATTGACATACTTTCATGATTATGATTATGTCCTTCATGATTGTGACCCTCATGATTATGTCCTTAATGGTTATGTCCATCATGGTTATGATCATGGCTTTAGTGATTGTGTCCTTCGTGATCTTTACAATTGTGCCCTTAATGATTGTGATCTTTATTTTTTTTCTTTCCTTTTTTATTTTACCTTTCTTAGCTGATTGATATTTTATGAATATTTTCAGCGCTCTCACCAACAGCATCCTTTTTATGATCATGGCTACACTTATGACCATCTTTATGATCATGCTTATGCTCATCCTTTTTTTCTTAATTCATTTCAGCAGATGATTTTCTTTTAATTTTATCTCCCTCCACAATAACTTTCACTTGATGCTTATGGATTTATTCATTCTCTCCCTCTTTTTTGTGACAGTGCTACTCGTACTCATGAGAGATTAGGCACTAGATGTCTTCACAAATCATTTAAGAGCAAAACATATCACTATCTTTATTTTATGTAGGATACTATTACCCACAGGGCTAAGACATTAAGCCATGTGAGTGTGAACCGCTTCCATGCAAAACAAAATACATAATAATGTTGATGGGTAAACCTACACAGGCCACAATTAACATCACTAAAGGGTTTTAGACAAACTATTTATTGATAATTCTATTGGTTGCCTCGTAGATAAAGAATAACGCCAAAGCCCATATGATGAATAAGTTACCTAAGGCACCAATAATTTCTGTACGATGATATCCAAAGGTCATCTTTTTGTTAGGTTTCTTCTTTGAAAACCACAGGAAAACAAAAGAGACAACAAATCCAAGTAGATCAGTGACAAGATGAAAGGCATCACTAATCACAGAAATGGAATGAGAAATGTACCCTCCAACAAATTAGCCTGAGATGAAGAAAAATGATATCAAAATAACTACTATTAATTTCTTATAATTTGTGGAGTTATCATCTTTTGGTGGTGGCTTGTACAGTTTTCTGTTTTTGTATTTTGACTTTGGTGAGAGTTCCAACATTTGAAATGATTTGAAACCTATAATATAATAAATTAATGATTTGTACTATTTAATTATATTTAATGTGAGATAAATCAGAAGTGGTTACTTTTATTAAGGATAGAATATTGTATTCTTGATCTGGCGATGAATTAAAATTATTATTAATAAAATGTAATAAAAAAATAGCATCGGATTAGTCTCCCACTTTCCTTTACACCACCAGAATTCCCAACTTCCAATTAAAGATATAAATGCATCTCATGAAGACCATCATGATACTTGTAGTTGCATCCTGTGCCAAAAATAAAAAGAGATCGAATAAATGAAAAAGCAAAGAACTAAATTACATTTTCAGAGTTTGTACAAAAACGATTTTACCAAAAATGTATCTACAAAAAGATAGAATAAGTATAGCAGAGTATAAAATAACCCCTAAATGAAGAGGGAAAGGAAAGAAAAGAGTCTTGCTCAGATACAAACCTATAATTTAGGATATCTTGAACTTCAAAGCACATATAATAATGAGTATGTGTCAAAAAAGATATAGATTTCCAAAACGAGACCTTTAGATAGTCTCAAAAATGCTTCAACAATTGTGCCAGTCTCAACTACTTACATGAAATCCTATCACTCTGTATTAACTCCAAAGCCAGACGATGTAATTTTAATCATAAATCAGCCCTTCAAACAGTTATAAATGCCTGTTGGTACAACTGTGATTCCTTTTTCATCACAGTCCGTCTATCAAAAGGCTTACAAACGATAGCACAGTCCCAGACCAAACTTACCATTTATTCAAAGAGAGAATATGAGTAAACCGAAATCGCTGGGCCCAGTTTAATCAACTCAAAAACACAGTTATTCAACAATGATTGTAAACCCTGAGTCGAAAAACATAGAACATATCGTATTTAAACAACCGACGGGCAACCTGGTAAATTTATCATCATTTGTGCATAGTTATGGTACTTGTATAAATATTAAGAAACAACCTATCGGAACTGCTTCATGGGAGGAGCCAGCAGAAGTCAACAGAAGCACGATATCGATGAGATCGGAAATGTCAACAGGAGAGTAACAAAAGCGTAGAGAAAGTGATAATATTTTATAATATTTGATTATCTTATATGATGACATGACTGAAGCTCGAGGGTCATGGCGCAGATGAAGAATTAATTTTATTGGACAAAATATAGTTTATAATATCTATAAAGTAATAAACATGATTCAAAAAAACAACTATTATAGATGGTAGTTATATTATTTAGTTTAGGCGACCCATGAAAAACGAGAACCGATTATAATTCCCAATCAGCGGCGACAGCGCTTTTTACGGTGGTGTTGGCAAAAAGCATTACCAACTGCTTTATCATAAATCTGATGAGTATGTCTATAAGTATATATATAATAACCAAGTCCAGAGTATGTGGATTTACAAAACTAAAGGAGGTTCCACTAAAATTAAAGAAAAGATAGGAAAAAGGGAAACAGTGTCGAGCTGTTGAGAGCACCTCCACTCGATCCCAGGAAATCCAGAAACAGAAATCGAAATTCTAATGTTTAATAAGGCGATTCGCTAGTAACTTATGAGAAATAGTTTGAAAATCGGAGACTAGAAAGGAATAATTCGGTTAGATAGCCCATAAGTTATTCGTAAAATAAAATAATGCCCAAACTCTATCATAATAATATTTACAATAGCAATAATAATCGATAATTTTCACCTGCCTACAACCAGTACCAAGAAAAACCTGCCAGCAACAAAGTCAACTCAAAGGAACTGCATACAATTGATATAGTTAATAGCAACATAACGAAAAAGATTCAGGATAATAAAAATTACATTAGAAGTTTAATCAAAAATAGCTACATGGCTAGAGACAATAAAAAAATGTAACCTTCTCTCAATCCCAATAGGCAAGACGAATCTGAAATGAAGATATTTAGCACAGTCTAGAATCTGTATGATATTGTGCACAGGGATGACCAAGAAAAGAACAAAAAGGTATAAAAACAGCAAAAAATGCCTCCCTATCAATATTCTTCGACCAGAGTTATCAGTCCTACTTATATGTCCTCCATTTTCCAGGGGTGACTGATTAATTTTAATATATAATCCGTCTGATTCATTCTTTTTTATATTTATTCTTTTTTTGATTATCTTTCTCTTTAAATCTTAATTTCGTTAAATTTTATTAATAGAAAACAATAAATTTCTATACAAAATAATTGAGAGGAAGAAAAAAATGTACTGAATAATTAATTCATAAAGATCATTGTTGGATGTATTTAGTAACAGCCTTGGTTCCTTATGAGACTGCGTGTCTTGCAAGTTCTCCGGGGAGGATGAGCTTGACAGCAGATTGGACCTCTCGGGATGAGAGAGTTCTTCTTTTATTGAATCTAACGAGTTTTGAACCTTCAGTGGCAACTCTGTCGAAAGTATCATGAATGAAAGAGTTCATGATGTTCATGGCTTTCTTTGAGATACCAATGTCGGGGTGCACTTGCTTAAGAACTTTGTAGATGTAGATTGAGAAGGTTTAGACTCTTCTTCTTCTGGCTTTCTTGTCAGCTTTGGCGGCTTTTGGGGCTCCTCCTTCTTTCTTTCCCATTGTAATTATCTTGAATTATTAAGGGTAGCGCTCATTTCAAACTTAAACTATTATTATCTGTTAATAATTATTCTTGAAATTTGATTGGCTAAGTCCGTAGTAAAATAGATAAAAATAACATAAAATTAGAGTGTGAAAAAGTAAAAAAATAATAAAATACCAAATTTGATAATATTTATCCATTTATTTTTTAACAAATCTGTAATAGATATGTGACCTATAATCCTCATACATCCTCCATCATGAGTTATTTCTGCCACAAAACCACATTTTTTGAAATTCTTATATTTCTCTATTATTAAATTAAGTTGGAACTCTGAATTAAATTTTGATTCCAATATTAGCTTTCTTATTATTAAAAAATTATCCAACAATCACTAATAATGGCCTATAATCAAATCTCAGTTGTTCGCACCCAGTTCAGTCCCTCCACCACTCGGCAGCTCAGGGAGTTATTAGTCAGTATTGATTGGAAAGATAGAATTACTAATATCTGCAAATAACTAAATTAGACATCCGAAATTTAGCATGGTGGCAAATATGTCTGGATGGTCGGAGATAACCCCACCTACTTCCTGCAATTCCAAATCAACTCCTACGCTATTTTTAAAGCCTATGACAAAAAAATACTTGTTTGGAAACCTAAATATTTAGAGTATCCATCCGTCGTCCCCTTGGCCGAATTTGGCTAAAATCCTAAAATAAGTACCATCAATTTTATCTCTAGTCAAATCGATGCAAGTGAGTGTGTAAGAAAAAACCGGAGCCTTCCAATAGGATTTTTTGAATAAAATCACATAATTATTGAAGAATTACTATGGAAAGTTCTATTTTAATCTCCAAGAGGAAGAATTTGAAAAAGTATCAATATCTATATAAAGAATCTTTTGACATAACTCAAGCACTATGTATCTCGAATTGAAAAAGATAGTTATTGGCATTGCGGAATCGATAGTCACAATAACATCGATACGAGCTCGAGAAAAAAGTTTTTGAAAATAAGAATTAAAGGAGTCAAATAACAATATGATAAAGATTTAATCCTCTTTAGTCATCAAGGTGTTCGATAATTTCTGATGAAGGGCAAAGGATTTCAAATAATTTCCTTTCTAACCATGCTAATAATTTTTATCACCCTCGTGGGCTGCCATGGTGAAAGTGACCTAGCTATCTGCTCGTATAAAGATGAAGTGATGTTAGCTAGTGCAGCCATCATGATGGGATTAATGGGTATGAGAGTCGCCACAAGAAATAAATTTAAGAAAAAACTTGATAAAAAGATAGCTCAGCTAGAAAAATAAAATTGATTGTATTTTTTTCAAGTATCATTTACTATAAATTGTTAAAAAAAGTTTTCTGCATCTCCTGTGTCCTGCTCGTCAACTCGGAAGTATGCCGGGTAAGACGATTTGCACAGAACAATCTAGGTTAGATGCCTCAGAGTAACTATGACGAAAAATCATTATTCATCGTTGGATTGTTGATCATCAAAGGCACATTCATTTAAAAATATTATATCAACAATGATCTAACACATCGATTTAATATAATGAAAAAATTATAAAATCTTTATCTGATTATAGTATCATTGCTTAAAATTTGAAGGGGTCACTGTTTTTGAAGTTTTCTCTACCCTTCCTCGGCCTGTACCCTTACGCAGTGGACTGTTGATTTTCTATATGTTCTATTATTCTTCTTTGAAAATGGATATATTTTATTTCATTTTGAATTTGAGACAGCTGTCATCGCGCAGCTTCAAATTTTTCTTTCGATTATTGTTCTTCGTGATCATTAATGGTGAATCACACTCTTAATATTTAGATTGAGGTAACTATTCAAGAATAGCCATATCGCTCTGTGTAAAAAATTAATGTTCGAGTGCTTATTTCACAGAAATTCTTTTTGAAGGATCTTTTTCAAGCATTTTTTTTAGTAAATCGAGCCCTAAGTTATTTATTTCTTACATGTTGGATGCAGTCGATTGTAAATTTCGTTGGTAAAGTCGATGTTACATTATCGATTCTGTTTTAAAACCTAATCACATGATTGGCCAGAAAAAGGAGAAGTCCCCAATGCTATCAAATGAAAAATGATTCCAACACTAAACATATCACAGATTGGTTCGTAATGGGTCTATCTGTCCTTGAGATTAGAAATTTCTGGAGCAACATAGCCTGGAGTCCCGCAGCGAACATAAATATACTGATCTACATCAGCAAAAGTGGCCAACCCAAAATCAGCAATCACACAGTCATAACTGTCTTCCTCTCGGAAGAGAATATTTTCTGGTTTGAGATCTCTGTGCATTATTCTCTCTTCGTGCATAGCTCTGACTCCATTTAATAGACTTGATAATATTTAAAGAACTTGCTCTGATGTAAACTGATGTCTTCGTTTTATTTTATCATAGAGCAGTCCTCCACTTAAATATTAAACTACAATGTATATCGAGTTATCAGTCTCGTACACTCCTTCTAACTTCATCAGATTTTTATGATTTAGGCATCTCATTATTTTTATTTCGTTTTATAGGGATTATTTTCCTCTTTAATCTGCGAATTCTATTTATTTCGAAAAGGCTTTTGCTGCATAACAGTTTTTATCTTCATTTTTTATCACTAAATATACGGAAGCAAAATTTCCTTTTCCAATTTTTTTAATCGGCTTAAAAATTTGATGGAAATTTCTTTGATTTAAAAATTTACCTAAGATATTTCTCCATCTCTCAATCATCTCAGGCTACTCATAGTTTAATATTTAAATACTTTAGTTAAACTTTTCAATTTTAATTCCAAAAGCCACTCCGCTATTTGTCCTTTGCTCTTATTAATTCCCATAATTCCTCAAAATAGAGAAAATAGTATCGAAATCAATTTATATTTTGAAGCCCTTCTCTTGAGAGTTCTTGATGGTGAAAAATAATTACTTTCGGGTCAATGGTTATGAATTTTTCGTATAGTTTCACAATTGATTCGATTATTTGTTAATTCATCGCTTTAAAAAGAAAGAAATTTTATGCCAAAAGTCTGTTGCTCGTCATCCCATTCCACTTTATCGCTTGCTCATTTTTAACAGGAGAATTATTCATGGAAAATAACTTTTATAAAATATTCTTATTTTCCAAATATATAAAAAAAAAAGTTAAGAAATAATTAAAGTTTGAGTTACGATAAATTTATTTTTTTTGATCTATCAGGCCTCGTTGTTGATAGAAAAAAATGCAGATCATTATATTTTATTATGGATAAAAAATAAGACGAGAACAAATAGAATTCGATGAGCAACGCGAACAAATCAAAGAGTACAAACAATAAGATAATTTCCTTTTAGATTTGAGAGCCTTATGTGAGTTTATGTCTTAAATAATTTAATAATAACAAATTAGATAAAGTTTTCTTCCTCCTGATAAATTTTGAAGTATCTGAATATAATAGAGATTTTGAATAAAAAATAATTATAATCAAAAATTGAGTTAATTAATAGTTTCAAATATTTTTTTTCTCATTTCCAATATTTATACGTTCTTCTTACTTTCTTTCTCATATTATTCATACACATTTCCTATCAACTCTTTTATTTTTGTTATCAGCTTCGAAATCTATATCTTTTTCTATACTTACTATCTCACTCCTTGAGAGCTTGAATTTGAAAGTAGCCTCAGCACTTCATTTCTTTGCAGGTTGTTCTTCATTAGTAAAGCAGACATTAACTTGAAGGTTTATAATGTATGCTTAATCGCTTCTTTATTATCTAAAGTATGAGAATCGGAGGAAAATTAACGAGACTGCTTGTTCATTGATCCATTTTTAATTTGTTCAAGCTCTTCTTTCAAATTGGTTATTTATTGCTCTTTGATGATTACTTCCTCCTGAGCCCTCCAGGCAATATTTTTGAACTCTTCAATTGCTCGATAACTCTCCTTAAACTTTCTTTAGTATTATGTGTTTTAGTTTCTTAATTTTTAATTTTATTCAATAAATGAGTTGACCTTTTCCTTTTATTAGACAATTCCGCTTTTGCTTTTCTGGTCACAAATTTAGAAAAATTTCGATTTAAGCTATAAATTCTCATTCTTTAACTATTCAATTTATGACTCATAAAGCTTCATTTAGTTCTCAAGGGCTTTGATATTTTTAAACATTTTTTAATTTTAAATCTTATATTTTTTTGTCTTTTCGTACAATTCCTGTGAAATGTTGTATAGTTAATCTCTTTACTTCATCAGATTTTATAACTTTTCTTGGTCATGGGAACATTTTTCATCCGTCTTGAATATCTTTGATCTTTATCCTGAAGAACTTTGTATTGGAGTTTATTAGAGTAAATTTTACTCAGAAAAAGAAGGCTTTGATGATTGCAGTTCTGTTTTTTGATTATTTTTTATATTTTCATAATGGATAAGCATTTGTTTTATAAAATTTTCAGATTGGCTATTTTTTTATTCTTAAATGACTAATAGATTTGTCAGCAAAGAGTTTCTTTGCTTTTATTTTGCAAGCTACATCTCTGATTTTCTTAGCAATATTGCGTAACTTGGATCCTCATCACCATAAGGAGATTATTATGATTTTAAATGAAGAATCTTGTTATTATTCCGTGATCGAAGCTATCTTTCTTTATCTTGAGGAGATAATCTTGACTTTTTTACATTTCTCTATTCATCAGAGAGATCCCCTGTATTTTTTTTATTTTCTCTGCTTAAAACCCTATGCAGTTATCTTATTTCAGCTAAAGAAGACTTGGAGGCTAAGCTCTTATTTTAATTTTATTTGAGTTATAAGTTGGTTATCATAAATGCGAGCTATACAAAAGAGTTTATATCGCTAGATTGCTGGACCTTGTATCTTTTGACCTATCCCTGAGCAGCCTTTAGCAAGATGAATACCATTCCTATGATTTGTGGGTGTTCATTCTGCTTGGCCTCATACAGAGCTAAAGAAGCCTTAATAATAGACAAAGTACTCTTGAATTGTTATTTATCATACTTTCATCACAAGCGATAATAAGATCGAGATTTGGTTAAATGGGACTGTCGGGTCTGTTGGGAATAGAAGCACTGACAACGGATAAAACTCGACCGAGTCGAAGAGAGAAGGAAACACCCTCATTATTATTTGTTTTTATTTTCACTCTTTTGAGCCTGACTTCCAGATTGAGAATATTCATACAGAAGCAAGTTTATTATTATAACAAATTAAAACAGTCATTTATTTAATTATTCTCAATTATTTCTAAATCAAAAAAGGATATGCATCCATGATTTAGGCTCCCACGAAAAAAATTTAAATTAGTCTGAATATAAGTAAAAACTATTAGAAGATATATTCATAAATAAATATTGATCATAATCTGCAAATTATAAAATAGGATGTCCAACTCACCAAAAAATAATCTATAGATGAATAGTAATTTGGAGAGGGATTTAGTCTTCCCTCAATAAAATTACCAATTTAGAGGCATGACCAGCAAAAACAATGATTTTGCTAAAACATGTGGAAAGAAAAAATTCACACCTGAATAAATCAATAAAATCACCAAAATCTATCACAAGAATGTAATTGGACTCAAGAAGATTGGCAAATCAAAGAAAAGTACTGAACAATAAATTTTTTGGTTATATTATGAAGTCGTTCCATATAGTTTAGAGATGATCCTCACCAAAACACAGATCGATATCACTCCTGAAATCCTGGAGAGTTCTTTGAATGACTTAAAAAACTACCTTGTATCCTTATCAATTTATTGTGTATTCAATTAGTCAAACATTGGTGTAAATTAAAATGGCACGATCAAAGTCTATATTCCAGTCGAAAACATCTTGAAGGAGGAAAAAATCGACAAGAAAATTCAATTTTACGACGGGAGGATAAAAGAGATAAAAATATGGTACTCCTCATTATATTCGAGAAGTTCAATTAAACCAAATCAGATGTCAAAGGTTAGCCTAGACAAAAAATTAAGTCAATCAAAGCTAAATAATATTGTTGAAATTCGATATGATTTTGAGAAAATAAGGAAGAAATTTAGGTCTGAGTAGTCCAAAAATGGGAGTGTTGTTGGATCTCCTTGCTAGGAAAAGAAAATTAAAAATATCAACATTCAGGGTTAGCCCCCACACAGTATTGTAATTAACGTTTACAATTAGAAGTCCCCAAAACAAGAAAAAAATGTCGAAACCAAGTAAAAGCCAGTTCCTGAATATAGGAAAAATAATCATATAGATAGTAACACGAGACCAGAAAATATGCAAATAAGACCATCTCCAAAATATCAGTATTAATATGACGATTAGTCAGTAGACACATACCAAATGGAAATGGGGGAGGACTTCGAGTGGCCCAGCATGAGGACAAATCTAAAATTAAGGCAGACGTTGTTGAATGATAAAAAATCATGGGACACTCTTACTCACAAATCGCCATCAAATAATAACAAGAATAACAAAGTTCATGAATCAGCTGGGAAGAAAGATTTCAAGAGTATCATCGAAACTAATAAAAATATATTGAGGAATGCAAGCCTGAGGCGATTGGATGGAGCCTCTGATAATAAGACAGTGCAAGATAGCCACTTAAAGCAGAAGAAATGGCAATAGTCTTCAATAAAATCAGCGTTACCTCCAGACATCCAAGACAGAGTCCAGCAGGCATTAGCAAAAACTAAGAATGTGATGCTGATGCTAAAGAATACAAAGAGTTTTTCAGCAGGCAAGTGATAATTCTTATAATATACATTATTATAAGTAATTTAGAATTTTTCAACTATTGTTATTAATAAATAAAAAAAATCTTAAATTTAGTTTATTTCGGTCCAAATTTTATTTTATTGTCCTTATATAGTTTTAATCAGAATGGGATGCGGAGATTCATCAATGAATGATAAAGTTATCTACCCCACGACTGGAAGACCCTCATAGAAAGAATATGAAACAACTGTGATACCGAGTACATTAACAAA
>ERZ724506.179-NODE-179-length-24790-cov-4.899899_pt1 | contig 24790 bp, 36 predicted proteins | sample MGYA00376039_ERZ724506 | MGnify/ENA primary metagenome ERZ724506 (study PRJEB28724, sample SAMN07190887) | wastewater metagenome | isolation source: effluent of sewage treatment plant in Hong Hong | place: USA: Christiansburg, Virginia | collected 2016-03-01 ... | reverse complement strand
GCACCGACCTGCCGTCGAGGAAGGGCCGGGATGGGTTCATCGGGTTGCAGGACTTCTCCGGGGATTTGATCAAGGCCCATACCGACGCGGGGATGATCTACCACGGCAGGGTGACGATCTGGAAAGACCCCGTTGTGGAAATGCAGCGAACCAAGGCCCTGGGGCTGCTTTACAAGCAGATCAGGAAAGACAGCACCATGAACCGGGTGGGGATGCCCGACTATATGCTGTTTTTCCGCGCGCCGGGGGACAACCCGGATCGGGTGGAACATTGCGCGCCGGGAGACGCCAAGGAACGGGTGAAGATCGCCCGCAAATGGCTGCACGAAATGCACCGCGCCGGGCTGGCATCGGAAACCCCGACAGATGCCCAGATCGAGGCGCTTCTGCCCCATGTCGAATTTGACGTTTACGAGTGGCAGCGCCTCGCAAGCCCGGTCTGGATGAATATCCAGCAAGGCAACGTGCTGAACCGGATGAAGGGTGCGGGAGACGAAAAGCACGTCTGCCCTCTGCAACTGGACACCATAGAGAACTGCCTGCGGCTCTACAGCAAGCCCGGCGACGTGGTCATGGACCCGTTCAACGGCATCGGCAGCACGGGCTATCAGGCGGTCAAGGGCTATCGCCGGTATCTCGGGTTTGAGTTGAAGCCGGAATATGCCCGGCAGGCGAGCAAGAACTTGCAGGAGGCCGAGGCGTCGGTCGGCGACCTGTTCGGGGCCGTGGCATGATCCGCCGCCTTCTCCGCTTCTTCCACAAGCCCGCAGACCCGCGTGACGCGGTGTTCGCCCGCAGAGCAATGCGCGTCTGCAACCGGAAGCGCGAAGAAGTGGCGGGATTCATGCGGTGGCCACTGCGCAGTGAGATTGTTTGGGCGAAAGACTGCCATGTCGGGCCGCCTTCCCCGGTTGCGGCCCGCGACGAGCGCATCTGGGTCTTTGCGGAAAAGGGCGTGAAAGGCGCGACGTTTGAAACGTCCGTTTGGGATCATCCCATCATTCCGACATGGGCGCACAAGCACCATAAGAACGAAAAGCCGGTTGGCCTGATGGAACGCCTAATTGCGTGGACAGGTGCGCAAACCATCCTCGACCCCTTCGCCGGATCAGGCACCACCCTCGTCGCATGCCAACGCATGGGCCGACAAGGCACGGGGATCGAACTGGACCCGGATTATTTCGACATCGCTTGCAAGCGCGTAGACGAAGCCGCGCGCCAGCCAGACCTGCTGATCCCGGAAACGCGGACAGCCCCCGTTCAACAGGGGTTGGACCTATGACCGCCCTTGAGGCCCTTGCCAACGCCACCATCGGCTTTGCCGTCTCCTGGGCCGCGACCTTCTTCGTGCTTGGCTACAGCCCCGCCGCAAGCCTTGGCGTCACGGCCATGTTCTTCGGCCTTTCCTTCGCCCGCAGCTACGTTCTGCGCCGCATTTTTGCGAGGCTCGCATGACCCTCACCCCATCTGCCTCGCCGCGCCTCCCTCCCTACCCGTCCGGGCGCGGTGCCACTCTCCCCGGCCTCCGGGTCGGGGAGCTTTTCCTTTGCGATCTGGCGCGGGGTTCCTTCCGCCCGGTCAACCCGTGAGCCGGGGCGCGGGTCGCGCCAGAACCCCCGGCAACCAACCTTGACCAAGGAGAATGATGATGGATGCAGTAGCAGACACCCTTCGCAGGGAGGCCGATGCGGCGAAGTCCCTGATCGCAAGCCTGCAAAGCGACGATGAAGACCTGATCCATGACATGACCGAAGGGTCAAGCAACCTCATGGAGGCCATTGATGTTGCGGTCGCAGAAATGGACGAGTGCGCCGCAATAGTGGCTGGGTGCGACGCCCAGATCAAGGTCTATGAGGCCCGTTCTGGCAAGTTCAGCGACCGCCAGAAGCGCATCCGCGCCCTGATCGAGCAGGCGATGCTGATTGCCGATCTCCCGACGGCGAAGCGCCCCACGGCGACCATCACTGTCAAACGGACGCCGCCGAAGCCCGTCGTGTCCGATGAGAGCCTTGTGCCGTCGCGGTTCTATCGGACCCCGGCCCCGGTGATCGACAAGGCGGCGATCAATGAAGCTGTGAAGGCTGGGGAGGTCATCCCCGGCGTCACCTTGGACAATGGCGGCGTCTCGCTGCAAATCAGGAGGGTTTGAGCATGGGCGACATGATCGCGTTTACCGCCCCGCAACTCAAGGTCATTAAGGACACGGTTGCGCGGGATTCCAATCCGCAAGAATTCAGCCTGTTCATGGAGGCCTGCAAGGCCTACGGGCTGGACCCGTTCCGCAAGCAGATTTTCTCGATCATCTACTCCAAGGACAACGCGGACAAACGGAAGCAGTCCATCATCGTCTCGCGGGATGGCCTGCGTGTTCTGGCATCCCGCTCCGGCGACTATCGCCCCGCGAGCGAACCGGCCCAGATCGTTATCGACGCCGCGCTGATCAGCCCCACCAATCCGAAGGGCATCATCAGCGCTACGGTGAGGCTGTGGAAGCGCGACCCGCGCGGTGACTGGTATCCGGTCATTGGCGAGGCCTATTGGGACGAGTTCGCCCCGGTGTCTGACGAATGGGCCTATGACGAGGAGGCCCGGAAGCGCAAGCCGACCGGCAGGAAGACGCTGGACGCCTCTGGCAACTGGGCGAAGATGCCGGTGGTCATGATCACCAAGTGTGCCGAAAGCCAAGCCCTGCGGGCTGGGTGGCCGGAAACGTTCGGTGGGGTCTATTCCGAGGAGGAGATGGACCACGCGACCGCGAACGAGAGCGCCAGCGAGGCCCTTGCCGCCTATGAGCGGGCCGAGCGCGAAGCCAAGACCGGCGGTCGCGGAATCCTGATGGTTTTCGATGATGCCGGAAAGCTGGAAAAGGTCCCGCTGGGATCGGTCGCCGACCGGGTGATGGAATTCCTGCAAGCGGCAAGCCCCGAAGAGGCGCACAAGTTTCGCGTCCGCAACGAGGATGGCCTGCGGGAGTTCTGGGCCGCCCAGCCCAATGACGCCTTGTCGCTCAAGAAGGAGTTCGAGAAGGCCGAGGCTGCGCTGGACAGGATCGCTGCCGAATGACCCGCTTCGCCCGCGACATGGAGCAAGCCGCCTACGTGCAGCTTCAGAACGCCCGCCTGCAAGGGCTGGACGGCGAGGAATGCATCCGCTTCGCAGCGGCTTCTCTCGGGCATGAGCATGAGGGCTTGGTCCGGCGCGTCTGGGCCAGCCGTTTCACGGTGATGGGGGGGGCGGGCTGATGTTTCGTGCGCGATGGGATGGCGAAGTCCTGACCCCGACCGGCCACTACGGCCTTTCGGCGGCGCGAGAGGCCATGGACCCGGGCGACGTGGTCATTGTCGAGATCGACCATCCCCGCTCACAAAGCTCGCACCGGCACCAGTTTGCCGAGATCAACGAGGCGTGGCGGCATCTACCCGAAAGCCTGCAAGAAGCCCCCTGGGCGGCCAGCCCTGAAACCCTGCGGAAGCATGCCCTGATCGCCACGGGCTTCGCGGACACCTACAGCATCGACTGCGGGGCCAAGGCCACCGCGGAGCGCGTCCGTATGGCTCTAGCGTCGGCTGAGGCCGGGAAGCACGGCTACGCGATAGCGAAGGTGCGCGGGCCGCTGGTGGTGGTCTGGACGCCACAGAGCCAGTCCATGCGCGCCATGGGCGGGAAACGCTTTCAGGAGAGCAAGCAGGCCGTCCTGAACTGGATAGCAGCACAGATCGGCGTCGAGACCGAAGAACTGCGGAGGGCCGGATGAGCAACCTCGCCGGACTGCCGCCCCTTGGGCTGAAAGAACCGCGCCCTGCCGATGACCCGGACTATCTGGACCGCGTCCGCGCGGAGCGATGCTGCATCTGCGAGGCGTTCGGCGAGGTGCAGATGACACCGACCGCAGCGCATCACCCGATCTGTGGGCGTCACTCGCAGCGCAAGCGCCCCGACTGCACGGCCATCCCGCTGTGCCACGATCACCACCAAGGCTGGAAGGGCATCCACCCTCGCCGGGCATGGTGGGTGGAGACCTACGGCGAAGACACGGACTACATCGCCCCGACACAGGACAAACTGAGGTATGGCCAATGACCATCCATGTTCGATCTGTTCTGCCACGCCTGCACCTTTCGGCTTTCGTTGGCCGGGTCCCTACAGCGCCCTGCCGCCCGGAAAGCGACGGTATCTCTGGGCCTGCGCTGAGCATCGCGGAGACGCGGAGCGCCGTTTCCTTGGCGCTACTGCAAGCCCGGCGGCTGGCGCTTCTGGCCGAGGGGCAACGCCTGCGGAACCAGCGCCGCAGCAAGGCAGCCTCGACCTCTGAGGACCATCTGCGGCGCGTCACCTTGGACATACTGGCGATGGGAGAAATGGAATGATGGACGGGAACCACATGCGCGAAACCGAGGCGGATCGCGCAGTCAGGGATAGGGCCTTCGCCGTCACCGCCGACGAGCTGCGCCAGTTCATCGAACGCTTCGAACAGCTGGAGTCCGAGAAAAAGGACGTAGCCGAGCAGCAGAAGGAGTTGATGGCCGAGGCCAAGGGCAGGGGCTACGACACCAAGGTCATGCGCAAGGTGATCGCTATGCGCAAGCGCAAGCCCGACGAGCTGGCTGAGGAAGAGGCCGTCCTCGAACTCTACAAGGCCGCGCTGGGGATGGCATGACGAAGTATGGGGCACAGCGCGCCGTAGTGGACGGCACGGCCTTCGCCAGCAAGCGGGAGGCCCGGAGGTGGGCCGAGCTTTTGTTGCTGCAACGGGCAGGAGAGATAACCGACCTGCGCAGGCAGGTGAAGATCGGCATGGAAGGCCGCGACGGCCCGATACTCACCCCCACGGGCCGCAAGGCCGCTTACGTCGCCGACTTCACCTATGTCGACGCCCGCAACGGCTGCCTCGTGATCGAGGACGCCAAAGGCTTTTCCACCCCGGAATACAAGCTCAAGCGCGCCATTCTGGCCGCGATGGGCCTCACCATCAAGGAGGTATGAATGAACCGCGTCACGCTCTTGGGCCGCCTCGGCAAGGACCCCGAAATCCGCTCCACCCAGTCCGGCGAGAAGGTCGCCAGCTTCTCGGTCGCCACCTCCGAGCAGTGGAAGGACAAGGCCACCGGCGAGAAGAAGGAGCGCACCGAATGGCACAGCATCGTTGTCTGGGGGGCGCTGGCCGGGACTGTCGAGAAATATCTCGCCAAGGGCAACCGCGTCTATCTGGAGGGGGCGCAACGCACCCGCAAATGGCAGGACCAGAGCGGCGCTGATCGCTGGTCCACCGAGGTCGTGCTGTCCGGTTTCAACTGCACCTTGCAGATCATCGACTGGCCGGAAGGCTCGGGCGGCGGCGCGGCGAAGGGACAGGATGACGCCTATGGCGACCTGCCGCCCTCGCGCCCCGATCCGATGGACGACGAGATTCCGTTCTGAGGTGATCCATGAAACCCACCGGCATATTCGACCGCGTCCGCTTTCTGGAGGGACGGCTGAACCGAATGGAGGTCATCCTGCTGGAGCAGGATAAAATCATCCGCGACCAGAACCGGGCGCTCGGGTTGGCTCTCGACGCTCCCCAGCATGTCGAGCCGGGCAAGCGGGCTATGGTTCGGATCGCCTCCGATGTGGCGGCGGACAATGGCATGACGCTGGCAGAGATGCGGAGCGACAGCAGGGCATTCGCCGTAGCTCACCCACGGCAATACGCGATGATGCTGATGTGGGAGGCGGGCTATTCCGCCAGCGAGATAGGGCGGTTTTTCGGTCGGGATCATTCCACAGTCGCGAGCGGGATCAAGGCCGCCCGGAAGCGGGGTGAAGCTGTTGGCTGACCCGTGGTCAAAATTCTTCTGGTCGGACTGGGAAGCCGATCAGGGTCTACGCCTCTGCAGCCTGAGTGCGCAGGGGCTTTGGATGCGGATGCTCTGCGTCTGCGCGAGACACGAGCCTAAAGGCTACCTCGCCATCAATGGTCATCCCCTCGCTGTTGACGCCATCGCCCGACTGGCCGGTGTCGCCGAAACCGAGGCGGAGAACCTGCTGGCTGAGTTGGACCGGAACGGCGTGTTCTCCCGCAACCGTTCGGGCTGCATCTACTCGCGCCGCATGGTGCGCGATGAAAAGCGGTCGCAAGAAGGACGAAAACACAAGAAACGCGGCCTATCACAAGGCAATGAAAACGTTGAGGAAATAAGCCTACCTTCAAGGGGGCCTACAAGGGGGCCTTCGCCCCAGAAGCCAGAAGCCAGAAGCCAGATAGAGAAGGAAGCTATCGCTTCCTCCGCCGAACAAGACGCCTTCGCGGCCTACAACGAAGCGGCCAAGCGAAGCGGGTGGCCGGAGGTCCAGCGGGTGACAAAACCCCGAGTCTCTACCCTCAAGGCCCGATTGCGTGACGCTGGTGGGTTGGATGGTTGGCGGGCGGCGATGGCCAAGGCGGAGGCATCCGACTTCCTCTGCGGCAGAAGGCCGGGGCGAGATGGCCCGTTCTTCGCCAGCTTTGACTTCCTCACCCAAGCATCATCGTTCACCCGCCTCATGGAAGGTTCCTATGACAACCGCCCTGACCACCGCCAGATTCCCAACCGACCCGAAAACAGGCCTGACGCTGCCATTGAGCAGATATCTCGCCTCGCCGGAATTGGCTAAACACCGGGCCATGGTCGCGGTCGAGCTTGAGGTTTTGGCCAAGAAGCTTGACCGCTTCGGCTGGGAGCGCGACCGCAATTCCCCGGCTCACGACAGGCTGATCATCGACTGGATGGATGCGTTGCAGGACTACCCGCTGGACGAAATCCGCGCCGCCTGCCGCGAGGCGGTCATGGCCCGGCCCAACGCCATGCCAAACGAGGGCCACATCGTATCGAAGATCATGGAGGCGCGGGCCGCCTTCGTTCGCCTGAACCCACCGACCACTGCGCCAGAGCCGCGCCAAGAGCGCATGTCAGCCGAGCGGGCGGCGGAAATCATGGCTGAGGCTGGCTTTCGGCCCAAGGCGTTCGGGGGCACGGAATGACCGAGGCCCAGTATCGCGCCAACCTCCTCACCCGCTTCCCCCACCTCACCAGCATGGAGGCCATGGCCCGCCATGAAAGCGCCGCCGCCCGACGCAGCTGGGAGCGTTGCATCGCCAGCGCCACACACCACACCGGGCAGATCGCCACCCGCCACCGCAGGCAGGCATGGGCCGCCGTCATCGTCAGCCTCTCGCCCATAACCAGGGAGGGCGCCCGCGAGGCATGGGGCGTCACCAACAGCGCGGCGGACTCCCGGCTCGATAGCCTGGAACTTGGCGGCTTCGCAACCCGGCTGGAGGGCAAGCCCCTCCGCTGGCACATCAACACCGAGGGGGCGCGGTAATGTTCGGGATATTTGGCATCTTCGGAATTTTCCGCATCGGGTCGATATTCGGCGCGGTGCCTTTGGCCCTCGGCTCTGCCGCATCCGCGTTTGCCGCCCAGTACCAGCGCAACGCCGCTATCCGGGCCATGAACGCTCAGGCGCGGGCGGCAGCATTGGCCGAGGTCCAGATGAGATACCTCGGCACGGGCGTCCATCCTGTCGAATACCGCGAGATCGCCCCACTGCATTTCGTGGCTGTGGTCTGGGGAGAAACGTCCATCCCGCGCGTCAGTCGGGGCAACACCGAGGGGAGGCAGGGATGACGCTCATGATCAGGCACTTCGACTGGCGCAGGGCACTCCTGCACGGCGTCACCCTCGCCGCCGAAAACCACCGCGACCACGACACCCCAGAGGCGTGGACCGCCATGTGGGAATTGCTCCGCGAGGCAGCCGCCGTCTCCCGGTCGTGGGACGCCCCGCCGCGATCAGGTTTCCCGGATCGTGGTTCATGGCCCGAGACACCCGACGAGATCACCGCGTGGCAGCGCCATATGGCCTACCTGCAAGGCACCCTCGATGAGGTCCCCCAGGAAGAACCAGAGCCTCCCGTCCCATCCGCCGCCGAGGTGACGCGCGCCGAGGCTGTCCTGAGCCTCTGGCATGACAGCGCGCTGATCGTCGGCGGACAACCCCACCGGCACAAGCGCGCCATATGGCGGCTGGCCGAGGGCGCCTCTCTCGGCACCATCATCCGCATGACCGGCCTGCATCGATCCGAAATCCTGACACTGCGGAAAAGAGCCGCGACCGATATGCTGCGCGCCGCTGGGGTCGAAAAATAAACCGCGCCGGGCTGCATTTTCCCTGTTGACCTATGTCCCGTAATGTCCCATATTCAATTCATGAGGCAAGGGGGTTGGCCCCGGCCCGAAGGTCCAAGGAGAACCAAAATGACCACCCTCTACCACGGCACCAGCGAAGAAGCAGCAAATGCGATCCGCGAAACCGGCTTCATCTGCGGCCCGGTGTTTCTCACCCCGTCCCGCTCCACGGCTGAGGGCTACGGCGAGGAGGTCATCTCGGTTTCCGTAGACGACGACTCCCTGATGATCGACCTCGACATGCCGGGCGCCAAGCTCCTGTCCGTAACCGACGCTGCCGAATACCTCGGTGAGGAGTGGGACATCGCAGAATTCATTCGTCGCGGTTATTCGGTGGGCGTGGCCAACAATGTCGCAATCTGACAAACCGATGGGCCGGGCCGACTTCGAGCGGCTCGGCACCGGCATCTGGGGCGGCCACGGGTGGAAATCCGAGGCCGCCCGCGCATTCGAGGTGGACCGGAAAACCATCAGCCGCTGGATCGCCGCTGACAGCATTCCCGATTGGGCTGCTGTCCGGCTCCGGGCGATGGCTCATATAGCGCCCCCGCCGGAAACGACAGACGTAGATGACCGTGACGACGCCTGCGCCGATGCGATGGAGGGCGATCTGTCGCGGCTGGTGGAGCTGGCCACGGACGCGGGATGGCAACGCGGCGAGGTGATGGTGGCGATCCTGTCGCTGACCGTGACCGACCTGCTCAACCACGCAGGGACGGACGTGACGCTGCAACTGCTGGCCGACGCGGCAGATGGCATCCGTGCGCGCTGATGCTGCTGATCGACGAGGGGCGCGCCTGACTGATAGGCCGTTGACACCGGCTCGCAAACCTGCCATTTTCACGCTCGGATAAGTACGCCCGCCAGGATCACCCTGCGCGGGCGTTTCGCATTTCACCCCACCCACAACAGGAGCACCACCGCGACGGCGGGCGGTGACGAACGCATGGCGGCACCAGCAGGCAATCGCTTCTGGGAAGCTCGCTCATCGCATGGGCGGGCACCCATCTTCGCCTCGCCGGAGGAACTGTGGTCCGCCTGCCTCGAATACTTCGAATGGGTCGAATCAAATCCTCTGTATGAGGCGAGGCCGTTCGCTTATCAGGGGGTCGTCGTTCAGGAGCCGGTCGCCAAGATGCGGGCGATGACCATCATGGGTCTGTGCAACTTCCTTGATATCAGCGTTGACGCTTGGGCGCTGTATCGCGGTCGGGAAGATTTTATCGGCGTCGTCTCACGAGCCGAACAAATCATGCGGCAACAGAAGTTCGAGGGCGCATCAGCCGACTTGCTCAATCCGAACATCATCGCCCGTGATCTTGGACTTGCTGACAAGCAAGAGCAAAGCGGCACGATCCAGCATCAGGTGACAGCGGATGACGCTTTTGCAACCTTCATCGCAACTCTGGGCGGCCATGCATCCGCACCAGCAGGCGGCGGTGATGGCGCGGGCGCGGTGGAAAGCGAAAGCCCGCCAGAACCAGATCACGCCTGACGGCGACTGGCTCACATGGGTCATCCTCGCCGGTCGCGGCTGGGGCAAGACGCGAACGGGGGCAGAGGACGCGGCTTGGGCCGGAATGGCGAACCCGGGCTGGCGCATCGCAGTCGTGGCGCCGACAGCAGCCGACGCGCGGGATACATGCATCGAGGGCGACAGCGGCCTTCTGAACGTCCTGCCGCGTGAGGCGGTGCAGACGTGGAACCGCAGCCTTGGCGAGCTGATCCTGGTCAACGGGACGCGCTACAAGACATTCTCGGCGGACGAACCCGAGCGCCTTCGCGGGCCGCAGCATCACAGGGCCTGGGCGGACGAGCTGGCCGCTTGGCGCTATCCCGAGGCGTGGGACCAGTTGATGTTCGGTCTGCGGCTCGGGGAGCATCCGCAGGCGGTCGTGACGACGACGCCGAAGCCCACGCCGCTGGTCAAGGCGCTGGTGGCAGCCAAGACCAGCCATGTCACGCGGGGCAGCACTTTCGACAATGCGGCGAACCTCGCGGCTTCGGCGCTGGCGATGCTGAAGCAGAAATACGAGGGGACGCGGCTTGGGCGGCAGGAGCTTGACGCCGAAATACTTGGAGACCTCCCCGGATCGCTCTGGAGTCTCGTCACGCTCGACGCTTATCGCCTCCGCGAAAGCCCAACAATGGGCCGCATTGTCGTCGCAGTTGACCCCGCCGTCACCGCCACCGAGGCCAGCGACGAGCATGGGATCATCGTGGCGGGCCTATCCGATCAGCGCGGGATCGTGCTGGAGGATGCCAGCCTGTCAGGCAGCCCCGCAGAGTGGGCGCGGCGAGCCGTCAGCCTCTACCGCAGCTGGAGCGCCGACTGCATCGTGATCGAGGTCAACCAAGGCGGCGACATGGTGGCGCATACCATCCGCACCATCGACCCGAATGTGAAGATCAGGGAAGTCAGGGCATCGCGCGGCAAGCACGTCCGGGCCGAGCCTATCGCGGCGCTGTATGAGCAAGGCCGCGCGGCCCATGTCGGGGCGTTCCCCGAGCTTGAAGCACAGATGACGCAGATGACGACCAGTGGCTTCGAAGGTGAAGGCAGCCCCGACCGCGTTGACGCGCTGGTCTGGGCAATGACGGAACTGTTCCCCGGCATGACAGAGCGAGCGCCCGACCCGGCGCGGTATGCAATTCCGAAAAAGCGCGGCTGGATGAGGTAGATACATGGCCGACGACGACAAGGACTCCATCATCAAGCTCGCCAACGCCCGGATGAACGAGGCTTACACGGCGGAACAGCCCCATCGCGACCGAGCGGAAGACGACCTGCGCAACGTCATCGGGGACCAGTGGCCGGAAGGCGAGCGGATGGAGCGGGAATCCGAGGGGCGCCCATGCCTGACGGTCAACATCCTTGCGCAGAACGTGCGGCAGGTGACGGGTCAGGTCCGATCACTGAACCCCGCCATCAAGGTCACGGCGGCGGACAGCGCAGCGAACAAGGACACGGCTGAGGTCATCGAGGGGATGATCCGGCACATCGAGAACAAGTCCGATGCGTCAAGCGTCTATGAGGCCGCGACGGAGAGCGCGGCGGCCTCGTCCATTGGCTACTGGCGCATCCGGGCCGACTATGCCGAGGGCGACACGTTCGACCAGGAACTGAAGATCGAGCGGGTGTTCAACCCCTTCGCCGTTTTTCTGGACCCGTTCGCGAAAGACCCCACCCGCAAGGACGCGCGGTATGGGTTCATCGTGGCGGAAATGCCGAAAGAAGACTTCGAAGCGGAATATCCCGATGCCAAGGTGATAGACATCACCGGGGAACACCGCGTCCAGAACTTCGAACAATGGGCCACGGCGGAAAAGGTCGTCGTCGCGGAATATTTCTGGGTTGACCACAAGGAACACGAGATCGGGCTGTTGCCGTCTGGCCAGGTGATCAAGGGGCCGTTTCCCAAGGGCATCCAGATCGGCAAGAAGCGCACAGTGCGGACGCCGCAGGTGATGTGGGCCAAGGTGACCGGGGCCGAGGTGCTGGAGGGTCCGACGGAATTCCCGTGCAGCTACATCCCCATCGTCGCCGTGACGGGCGAGGAATGGCACCTTGGCGAGGAAACCTATCGGTCCAGCGTGATCCGGTTCGCGAAAGACCCGCAGCGAATGTTCAACTACGCCGCTTCGACGGATGCGGAAGTCACTTCGGCACAGCCAAAAGCGCCGTTCATGGTGTCCACGGCCCAGATCAAGGGCTTTGAGGACATCTGGGGGGAAATGGGCGTCAAGAACCGCCCGTATCTGCCTTACAACCCCGATCCGGAAGCCGGAATGCCGCAGCGGGTCAATCCTCCGGTTGCTTCCCAAGCCCTGCAACTGCAAATGCAGATGGCAGCGGAAAACATCAAGCGCACAACGGGCATCTATGACGCCAGCCTCGGGGCGAGGTCGAACGAAACCAGCGGGCGGGCCATTCTGGCGCGGAAAGAGGAGAGCCAGAACGCTACCTCGATCTATGCCGACAACATGGTCAAGGCGATCACTCACACCGGCTGCATTCTGGTGGACATGATCCCGCGCATTTACGACACGCAGCGGATTGTCCGGGTGCTTGGCGAGGACGGTCAGGAGAAGATGGAGACGATCAACGCGCTGGTGATGACCGCGCAAGGCCCCGCGACGATCAACGACATGACCGCTGGCAGGTATGACGTCAACGTATCGGTCGGGCCGTCCTATTCGGCGAAGCGCGAGGAAACGCGCGATGGCTTGCAGGCGCTGTTGCAGGCGGTTCCCGGCGCGGCACAACTCATTGGCGACCTGTATGTGTCGTCAATGGATTGGGAACACGCCGACCGGGCCGCTGAACGGATGCGCAAGATGTTGCCCCCGGGTGTTGCCGAGGAGTCCGAAGAGGACATGACGCCGGAGCAGATGCAGGCAAAGCATCAGCAGATGATGCAGGCGCAGCAAGAAATGCAGATGCAGCAAGAGGCGCAAGCCATTGCCAAGGCCAAGGCTGAGGCTGAAGCGGCAGAGGCACAAGGCAAGGCCCGCAAGGCGAACGCCGAGGCTGACATGATTGAGTTTGATCTGGCCACCAAGCGCGGCCTTGTCAAAGCGGCGGTGGAAGAAGCCGTCGCCGGAACCGCCCACGCATTGACGATGCGTCAATACGGGGCACAACCCTTCTAAGCGAGGAACCAATGGAAGACGTTCAAGGGTCGGCCTTGGAGGCCGGTGCTGAAGTTATTGTCGAAACGCCGAAGGGCGATGCGACGGAAAGCCAGGTCGAAGGCCAGGTGACCGCGGGCGAAGAACCTAAAGAGAAGACCGAGCGGCAACTGAAGCGTGAGAAGGAAAAAGCCTATCACGCGCAGTTGAAGGTCGACCTTGCCGCAGCAAAAGCCGAAGCCTCTCAGGCCACGGCGCGCAGGCAAGCTATTCTGAACGCGGCAAAACAGGAAGCGCCGCCGAAGGAAGCAGATTTTCCCGATCCGATTGAATACGCCGCCGCCAAAGCAATTTGGGGCGCGGAACAACGGCTGACGGAGCGAGAAGCGAAGAATGCCGGTGATGCAGCTAAGGCTGCTGAGGACCGTGCTGAGGAAATTGGCAAGCGCGAACGTGCGGCATTGGAGCAATCCTGGGCCGTATCGCGCGAGGAGGCCAAGACGCGATATGCGGATTTCGAGACGGTCGCGCTGTCGGGGTGGGAACCTTCGCCAGCAATGACCGACCTGATCCTCACGTCGGACGTTGGGGCGGACGTTGCCTATCACCTCGGTCAGAACCATGCGCTGGCCGCGCAGATCGCAGCGATGAACCCGGTGGAAGCAGCAAGGGCGATTGGCCGCATCGAGGCTAGCATCGTCGCGCCGAAGCCGCGAACCGAAACCAAGGCCCCCGATCCGATCAACCCCGTGCGGGGATCGGCGGCGGCTGGCCGCAACCCCGAAACCATGTCCTACGTCGAGTGGGTCAAATGGCGCGAGGCGGGCGGCAAAGTCACCTGAGGAGGGTGATCAATGGCTAACAGCTTCTTCACAGTGGCGGCCATCTCGAAAGAGCTGGTCCGCCTGATGGAAAACGACCTCGTTCTCGGCAAGTCGGTTGGCACCGACAACCTTGAGAACGAAACCGTGAAGTCCGGTGGCTCGGTCAAGGTGCGTCGTCAGATGCAATACCTCGGCCAGGACAACAACCTCGATCTGTCGGCCTTCTCGGAAGACATCACCGAGGGCACCGTCACCGTGACCCTCGACCAGACCTGGTCGAACAAGGTCAGCATCAGCGCCATCGACCGGACGCTCTCGTTCGATCGGTATTCGCAGCAAATCCTGCAACCGATGGCGCGGCGCGCGGCGGAAAAGATCGAGGCGTCCATCGCCGCGCTCTATCCGGCCTTCTACTGGTTCGACGGCACCCCCGGCACCATCCCCGCCACCTATTCTGCGGTTGCCGACGCGGGGGCGATCTTCACCGACGGCGGCAACACCATCAGCGGACGCCTCGGGTTCCACAGCCCGGCATGCTCGGCCAAGCTGGCCGCGCTGATCCAGGGCACCTACGTCGATGGCAACAACAAGAAGGCCCTCGAAATGGCCAAGGTCGGCCGCTACGCCGGTTTCGACAACTATGAAACCGTCTTCGCGCCGACCCACACCGTCGGCCCGCTGGGCGGCACCCCGCTGATCAACGGCGGCGCTCAGGCCGTGACCTACGCCGCAGCCAAGGACACTTGGTCGCAGTCGCTGATCACCGATGGCTGGACCGCCGCTGCGGCCGCCCGCCTGAACGCTGGCGACGTGTTCACCTTGCCGACCGTCTTCGCGGTGAACCCGAACACGAAGCAATCGACTGGGCGACTCCAGACCTTCACCGTTCTGTCCAACGCTTCGTCGGACGGATCGGGCAACGCGACCCTGACCATTTCGCCTCCGATGATCATTTCGGGTGCGTTCCAGACCGTCACCAACGCGCCTGCCGACAATGCGGCGTTGACGATCAAGACCGGCACGGCGGCCACGGCCTACCGTCAGTCGCTCCTGATCGACCCGCAGGCAATCGCGCTGGTTTCGCGTCCGCTGGACATTCCGTCGGGCGAAGGCCTGAAGACCAGCACCGTTTCGGGCGAGCATGTCACCATGTCCGTCTCCAGCTGGGTGGACGGCAACACGCTGGCCGAGAACATGCGCTTCGACATGCTGTGGAAGCCCATCGTCCTCGATCCCCGTCGCGGGATGCGTTTGACCAACTGATGCCAACCGGGGCGGCTGTCGTGGCCGCCCCTACCTCTTTGCAGGTGATACCATGACGACAGCGCGAGACATCGTTGAGCGAGCCTTTCGCAAGCTTGGCGTCGTGGCCTCCGATGAGCCGATGACGGCGGATCAGGCCGCCAATGGCATCGACACCCTGAACATGATGATGCACGGCTGGCTTCTGGACGGCATCGACATCGGCCACATCGACCTTGATCTGGCTGACGTGTTCACGATGGAGCCGCAGTTCGAGGAGGGGTGCGTCTACCTTCTCGCTGAGAGGCTTTCCCCTGACTATGCCGCCCCCGCCAACTTCAGCACGTCCGACTTCAGGAAGCGACTGTCGGCTGCCTATCTGATCATCCCTGACACCAAGTTTGATCGCACCATGACCCGGCGCAGGGGTTTCTGGAATGCCTAAGTTGCAATTCGTTGGTCAATCCGCAAGGGACGCGGACAACCCTGCTGGCAATACGTCTCGGCTGGTGAACGGCTATCGCGAGCCGATGGTGCCAGGCGGGCGCTCCGGCGCTGTCCTGCGGGCCGTTCCTGGTATGGCCGCCTTTGCCGAAGTGAGCGCGGTATTCGTGCGGGCCATGTCCAACTTCGATGGAGGGATCATGGCCATCGTGGGGGAAAACCTCTACCGCGTCGCTACGGACGGAACTGTGACGCTGATCGGCGACGTTGACGCGACGGACGCCATTGCCGGGCTGGACCAAAGCACAGGCTATGCGGTTGCCGTGGCCGGGCGTAAATTCTGGCATTGGGATGGGGTGACGCTTGCGAACGCGGCCACGGGGGCTGTCACCGAACCGGCATCGGTGGCCTATCTGGGCGGCTACGTTCTGGTATCGCAGTATGGCGCGCGCACCTTTGGCTGGTCCAGCCTCGCGGACCCGACAACGTGGAGCGGGCTGGATTTTGCAAGCGCAGAAATCGCGCCCGATCCGATCATCCGGCTGGTGACGTTCAAGGACGCGCTTTATGCCTTCAAGGCATCGGGGTTCGAACGGTGGGCAGTTACCGGCCTGTCGGGTCCGGACGCTTTCCAGCGGATCGGCGGCGCGCAAGAGGAGCCGGGGCTCGCAGCTTATGGGCTGATCGTCACCTTCCCGAACGGAATGTCATTCATCGGCTCGGATGGCCGGGTTTATGTGTTCGGGGTCGGACCGATTTCGACGCCCCCGGTCGAGGTCGCAATCCAGCGCCTCGGGCCTAACCGCATGTTCTATTATGAACAGCGGGGGCACGGGTTCATCTGCATCGCCTTCGATGACACTTTTGCCTGGTGCTACGACACCGCGACGGGGGAATGGCACGAGCGGGCGCAAGAGGAAATGCCGTGGCAGGCGCGCGCGACGGTCAAGGTCGGCTCAACATGGTATGCCGGGACCGATGCAGGGAAGATCGCGCAGCTGACGGATGCATGTTCGGATTTTGGCAGCCCGATGGTGCGGCGGTTCATCTCGCGGACGCTGGAGACGGGCGAACGGTTCACCGTTTCGAAGATCGAAACCTTCCCGCGTATCGAAGGGGATATTCAGGGCGACGGAGATGCATCCGAGGCCAAGGTCACGTTGGAAATGTCGCGCGACGGCGGGTTCACCTATGGAAACCCGAAGGATCGCAGCGTCGGGGCCGTCGGGGCCTATGAAACGCGGCTGACATGGCGGGCATTGGGGCAGTTTCGCAAGGCGACCATGCAGTTGTCTATTTCGTCCACAACCGACATTCCCCTTCTCTCTGAAATTGACGTGACGCTCTGATGCTGAAACTACGGACAGACACTGCCTATGTCGGGCAGGATGGAAAGCTGACGCAGGCGGGCGTGGAGGCTATCCAGGGGCAGCTGGATTCCATCGTTTCAAGCATTTCGGGCATTGGCGGCTTTACATTGGCCAATTTCGCCCCGGCGGCAATCGTGACGGCACCCGAAACCATCGTGGCAAACTACGTTGATACAGCTCTCCCGACGAGCGCGGCTGTCAAGGACTACGCGGATGCGACGGTCATGCCGACCACGGCGGCGGCGGCGGTGGATGCTATCGGCGCATATGCCATGTTGAGGCAGACGACGACCAGCACACCGCGAAACCCCGGCGATACATTGGCTGGCGCAAATCTTCGATACGAGAGTGTTGCGGGCAACGGTGCCGGGGGCGCTCCTCCGGGAACATGGATGCTGTGCGGGTCCATCATATCGGGCGCGGGCAACACCACGAACACTTCGCTATGGCGGCGGATTTCCTAGGGTGATGAAATGATCCAACTTCCGCCCATGAAAATCGCTCAAGGCGAGCCTTTTGGCTATGATTTCACCGTCGAAGGGCAAAACTGGACCGGATACACGGGAACAGCGACGTTCAAGCGATCCCTGAAGGCTGTTGCGGGCGTCAACTGGTGGCTCATGACGCAAGAGGAGCCGATTGTCACGGTTTCCGTCGTGGCAGATGCCACCGGGCTGGTTCAGATCGCCCTGACGGCGGCGCAAACGGCAGACTTTCCCGCGCTGGACCGGCAGGGCTACTTCCGGCAGGCGGTTTGTCAGGTGACGATGACCAGCGGGGCTGACGTTCAACGCTTTCAGGCCCGCGTTCTGGTGGCCGCGGCGGCGTGATCCGAACCCTTACGGCGCAGGAGGCGGTGCCTTTCTTCTGGCACCCCTACCACGGGGACATATCGACTGAGGACTGGATGCAATTTCGCGCCTGTGATGGCGTTTGCGGGGCGTTTCACCAGCATTTGTGGCCCGGCGTGTGGATGGTCCACGTCGGGATGCTGAAAGAGGCCAAGGGGCGCGGCGACGAGGCCGCAAGAACCATTCTGCGGGCGTTTTCGGCTGAAGTCGGGGCGGAGCGCATCATCGGATGGGTGAAAGAGAGCAACCGCGCGGTTTTGGCCATGAGCCGCCGTGTCGGCTTTGAAGTGGATGGACGGTTGCCGCTGGCGGAGCCGGTCACTCTGTTAGGTTGGAGGCCCTGAATGGGTGCAGTAGCAGCAATCGGCGGCGCTTTGGTTCAGGCCAGCGCCGCGAAAAAAGCGGCCAGCGCCCAGACGAGCGCTGCCAACAAGGACATTGCTTTCCAGAAGGAAACGCGCGACCTCATTCGAAGCGATCTTGGCGTTTACCGCGAAGGTGGAAGTCTTGCGCAGCGGGCACTGGACTTTGAACTTGGGCTAGGGTCGCGCCCTGTCTTTGGCGGCACCGCGCCGACGGTCGAAACCTATTCGATCCCCAGCCAGCCACAAACCGTGACGCAGAACGGCGGCAGCAATGGCTTGACGACAAAGACCGTCGCCGGTTCGCCGACCACCGGATACCGGGTCAACGGTCAGACATTCAAGACCATGGCCGAAGCACAGGCTTACGCCGACGCGAACAAGACCGGGGGAACGGAATACGGCGGCTACACCAAGACGCCCGGCTATGACTTCAGGCTGCAACAGGGGCAGGACAGCCTGCAAGCGGGGGCTGCGGCACGGGGCGGGCTGTATTCAGGCGCGGCCATGCGTGACCTCCTGAAATACGGGCAGGACTACGGATCGAACGAATACGGCAACTATCTGTCCCGCCTTGGGGCGCGAGCCGATACCGGCATGGCGGCGGCACAAATGAGCGGACAGGCTTCCCAGCAGGCGGCGGCGGGCGTGTCGAACGCTCTTGGCAATATCGGCAATGCCGGTGCGGCGGGGGCTATCGGGGTCGGAAACGCGATCACGGGCGGCATTCAGAACGGCCTTGGGGTTTGGAACTACCAGCAGCAGTTGAAGGCTGCGAACGGCGGAACCCCCGCCAATGCGCTGTGGGGGTTCTGATGGCTACCCCATCATGGCTAAAATACTCCAACCAAGGGGCTACGCGGAACGATCCGCTGGACCCCAAGCTGATCGGAGCCATGTCGTTTCTTGGCGATATGGGCATCACGATGGACGTGATTTCCGGCGGCCAGGAAGCGGCAGGGGAGGGCGGAAGCCGCACCGGGTCCGTCAGGCATGACCATGGCGGCGCGGGCGACGTGGATTTCTACAAGGACGGTCGGAAACTCAGCTGGCACAACCCGGAAGACATGCCGATCCTGGTGCAGATTGTGCAGACGGCCAAGTCGCGCGGAGTTACCGGGATCGGGGCCGGTGATGACTACATGGGCGCTGGCCGGTTCCACGTCGGCTTCGGCAACCCCGGCGTCTGGGGCGCGGGTGGCAAAGGTGCGAACGCTCCTGATTGGCTTGTGGCCGCCTATAACGGAGCGCCCGCTGGGCAAGTCGATGCAGTGAGCGGACAGCCTGCGTCGCAAGGGCAGCCGCAGAACGCCTTGGCCGGGCCATTCCCCGGCGCTCCAGGTCAGCCAGCGCCGCAGAACGCCCTCGCACAACAGCCGCAGATGCAATGGGCCGACATGCGAGCCGATCCCTCGATGTTCATGACGGCTCGCCGCAACGTTCTGGGAATGGGGTAAGACATGGACGCAGGCATCATCCTTGCCGGGCAAACACCGGACATTCTGGGCGCGATGGACCGGGGCCGCATGGCCGCCGAAAGCCAGATCAACCTGAACCGGCAGAACGCCCTTGCCCAACTCTTCAAGGAACAAGGCGCAGGCATTCTGGCAGGGGATCAGAACGCGCTGAACGCGCTCGCGGGCATGGACCCGAACGCGGCCATGGCGGCGCAACAGAACCTTCTCGGGATGCAGGCGCAAAAGCAGGAAATGGCATTTTCTGCCGAGAAGATGGGAATGCTTCGCGAAGAGAGTAAGCGGGAAGCCGAGGCAGCCCTTGCCGCGCAAGCCGACAAGCTGACGGCGGAGCAACTTGCGGCAGAGCATCAAGCCCTGTCCGAAGCCCTCTCGGGCGGCGCGTTCTTCTACCAGAACAAGGACAAGGCGGGCTATGACGCCTTCCTGAAGTCCAAGGGGTTGGACCCTGCAGAGTTCCCGTTTGAGAGTTTCCCGGCCCATGCAGCGACGGTGGAAGGGGTTCTGGAAGCGATGAAGGCGTTTCAGCCGCCAACACCAGAAGACGAATATGGGCGTTATGTCGCGGAACAGACGGCCAAGGGGCTGGCCCCTCTGGACCGGATCGGGTTCGAGAATGCCAAGAAGGGCAATGGCGTTACCACAACCACGACAAACGCCGACGGATCAACCACGACCATTCAGGTCGGCGGGGCTGCCGGTGGCGGCACGGGTGAGCCGCGTGTCGGCGACGTTTACAACCCGAACGAGGTCCAGAACGTCATCGGCATGATCGACGCTATCGCCAGTGACCCAAGCCTTGACCGGGTTGTCGGCCCCATCGAAGGCGGCGGCGGGAACAACATTGACGATCTCGGCACGATGGCGCGAGCCTATTACGGCGGCGATGGCACGGCGCTGATCGAGAAGATTGGCCAGCTGCAAAGCAACGCCTGGCTTTCTGCCCGCGCCATGCTCAAGGGCGGCGGGGCGATCACCGACTACGAAAGCCGCAAGGCCGAAGCCGCAGTTGCCCGCCTGTCCCGGGCCAAGAGCGAAAAAGAGTTCAGGGCTGCGTTGAAAGACCTGCGGGACGCGATCACCGAAGGCGAGGCGAAACTTCGCGCGGGGGCGGGTGGTCAAGGTTCGCAGCCTCAGGCGGCGTTTGATCAGGCGGAGATTGATGCCCTAATGAATGGGCCATGACTGCCAGCGAATAGCGCGTCAGAACGAACGTGAAGAATGCCGTGCAGGCGATGGCAAGGCCAAGATCGCCCACCGCGTACCAGAAGACCAAGAAGTAGACGGCCAGACAGGCCCAAAGCCATCGCAAGCGCATCCCCGCAGTATAGGTGAAACATGGCGACTGTGGAAGAAGTTCTCGCCAAGGCGGATGCTTGGGAAAAAGCGGGGAAGCCGGAGAACGCGGCAAAACTGCGCGCCTATGCCGAAACTCTGCCAGCAGCCCAGAAATATGATGCGGCGACCGTCGAGGCCAAGGCGGCGGAATGGGAAAAGGCTGGCCAACCCGAGAAGGCGGCAAAACTGCGTGAGTTTGCGGCCACGTTGCCCCAGACGGGGAAGCCCAAGGCCGAAGGCCCGACCGGCCCCGCAGCTCCGCCCGTGGCACAAACGGAAGCCGAAATGCGGGCCAGCCGGTTCGCGCAATTCGAGGAAGCCAACCCCGTTTTGAAGGGGCGCTACACTGCGGACAACTTCCCCAGCGTCGGGGAGGTAGTTATGGGGCAAGGCGGTGGGGGCAAGTCCGGCGGCGCTCGCTACACCGTCCAGGGTTATGCTGGCGTCGGCAAGACGGACACATTCGGCGACACAGCGTCGGAGATGGTGCGGGGGCCGCTTGCAGCAGCGAGACAATTCGCCAGTGGTCTCATGGGAACCGGCGAAAGCCCGTCCTATGACTATCTGCGGAACAGTGGCATCCCGACCGCGATTGCGGGTCCGCTGTCCAAGGCGGGCGATTTGGGCGGTGCGGGGCTATCTCTCGTCGGGGCTGGCATTTCTGGGCTGGCAGGGCTGGCGGCGGAAGCGGTTCCCGGGCAAGGGGTGACGGGCGAGCGCAAGTTTGCGGAAGACATGACCGGCATGGCCATGTTTGCGGTGCCGGAATTGGCCGGTGGATCGTCCATTCCCGCCAGAATGGCCGCCACGGCCCCGAAGGCCGCGCCGGTCGTGGCAAAGGCCGCGCCCAAGATTGCCGAAGACGTAGCGGCGGCTGATCGCCTTGGCATCCCTGTCATGCGCAGCGACGTAAAGCCCCCATCAACAGCCCTTGGGAAGGTGGCGCAGCGCGTCGGCGAAGGCATCCCGGTGGCCGGAACAGCAGGTATGCGGGCGAAGCAATTCAAGGCCCGCGCGGCGGCGGTTGCTGATTTCGTCCAGGAATATGTCGGCGATACCATCCTTCCGGCAATCGACAACGTGACTTCGGCCATGCTGGAAAAGCGCAGTGCCGATCTGAAGCGGTTCACCGGCATGAAAACCGCCGTTGTCGAGAAGCTGAAGGAGAAAGGCGCGGTCCCGGTCCCGAAGGCGACGGCGGAGATCGACAAGCAGATCGCCAATCTGAAAGCGCAGCGCCTGGGGGAGCTGAACCCGGTCATAGCCAAGCTGGAAGATTTCAAGCGCAGCCTAGCGGATCAGCCGCTGGACGTGCTGGAAAAGAACCGAAAAGCCGTGGGCAGTGCTTTCGCGGACCCCGGACTGGCAAGCATTCGGGACGCGGGAGAAAAGGCCCTGTCGGCCATTTACGGACCCCTGCGCGACGACATTTCCGCTTTCATCAAGGGGGCCGGGGGTGCGAGCGAGGCGGCAAAATGGCAGCGGGCCAACGCGCAGCTGTCGGAAATGGCGGGGCAGTTGAAAGATGGGGCACTCAAGCGGACCCTGACAAAGGGCGAGGCAACCCCGGAAACCGTGCGGTCCATGCTGTTCAGCCAGAAACCTTCGGACGTGCGGCGATTGGCGGAAAACCTTCCCGAAAACGGCAAGGCAGCGGCGCGAACGGCTATCGTCCAGGAAGCCATTGCCAAGTCGGGGGGCATCGAGAACATCAGCGTTGAGCGGTTCGTCAACGCGCTTGATCGGCTGAACTCACAGATCGGCGTTTTCTTCAAAGGGGAAGACCTTGAAGCGGCGTCCGGTCTTGTCCGGGCGTTGAAGTTGACGGAACAGGCGGCAAAGGCCGGGGCGGCTCCGTTGACGGGCGTCCAGAATGTTCCGACAGGCGTTGCGCTTCTGGTTTCGTCACTGACCGGGGGAAGCCTGACAGGTTCCGTTGCGGCTCTCGGCACCATCGGCACCATCGCCCGCATCTATGAATCAACGGGCGTCAAGACTGCCCTGCGCCGCCTCGGCAAGATGGAAGGTCCGAAGGCGCAAGCTTCCGGCCTGAAGATGTTGGAAAGCGCCCTGAAGCAGGCAGGAATGCCAGCATCGACGCAGGCGGCAAATATGCCAATGGCTGTCGGCCAGAACTGATCCCCAAGACAATTCGAATGCTAGGAGGTCGCCTTGGCGAACCAGCTCATCCTTGACCGCGCGCTTGACGCGAACGGCTATATTTCCCCTGGCGCAAAGGCCACGATTTACGCGGACGGCACGTCAACGCTGATCACGGTCTATTCTGACGTTGCGGGCACCATCGCGGCGACAAACCCGATTGTGGCCGATGGGGACGGTTTCTGGCCGCAGAGGTTCGTGACCGAAGATGCAAAGGCGGTTGTGACCACTTCGGCAGACGTGCCGCTTTACACGCTGGACCCGTGCCCCGCCGCACAGGGCGCAGGTGCAGCGGCGTCGCAGGTCAGTTTTTCCCCGACGGTCGAATTGCCGCAAACCAACGTGCAGGATGCCATTGTTGCAGCGGCGGCATTGTCAATCACGGGGGTTTCGGCCTTCGGCGTGGGGGTGACGGGCAATTCGAGCGTCCTTGCGAACCTTGACGCCACCGGGACTGCATCCGGTGCCTATCGTTTCGATGGGTCAACGACGGGAACCTATCCGACAGGGGTTGTTGCGGCTGATACCGGAGTTGTCGAGACTTGGCGTGAGACTTCCGGGTCGGCGGTGATGTGGCTCTACCCCGATGCTACGCCGGATCGTGCTTTCTTCCGGCGCATGGCGGCCTCGACATGGGGGACGTGGCGGCAGGTCTATCTTGCGACGGCCAGCGGGGCGACACAGACGATATGGCTCCCCGCCGGGTCATTCACTCCCACCACGACGAACGGTGCCGCCTATGCTTCTCAGGAGCTTGCGACCAATGACGTGATGGTCAACGGCTACGACTTCTCGGCAAGCACCCGGCAAAACGTCCAGACGATGATTGCCATGCCGAAGTCGTGGAATGAAAGCACTGTGACGGCTCAGGTTCTCTGGAAAGACGCGGCCACTGCAGGAACGGGAGATGTGATCTGGGGCGTCCAGTGCCTTGCTGTCAGCAATGACGACGCGATGGACGCGGCCTTCGGGACGGCCCAGACGGCGACAGATACCTTCATAACGGCAGGCGACCTGCACATTGCCCCAACTACGGCGGCGATCACTTCGTCAGGGTCTCCGGCTGAGGGTGATCTGCTGATCGTGCAGACATATCGGGACGCTGCCGCCGGTGGGGATACCTATACCCAACTAGCACGGCTGATCGGGGTCCGGCTGTTCTACACGATCAACGCCGGGGAAGATAACTGATGCTGCGCGTGAACCAGCTTGCCGGGTTCGGTGGGCAGGCGAACCCGGGTGTTATTGTCGGAACGGGGTCAAGCCCCAGCACGAACAACCCGACATTTTCTCTCGATCTTGGGCCGCCGGGCATCAAGCAAGTCTTGGCGGTCTTTGCGTGTAGCGACGGCCTGGGCAGCGACCCATGGGATTGGGGCACCGGAACCGTGGGGGGAGAATCCTTCACCTATGTCGTCGGTTCAGGACGAGAAAACGCAGGGAACGGCAGTACTTTCACTGGCGGGGTGACGGTCCGGTCGCTGCAAACATCGCTGTCCGGCATTCAGACGGTTGTCATGCCCATCACCGGGTTTAGCGGGACGATGACCAACAACCGGATGTTGGCGCTGGTGGTTCGAGGATTCAACACAACCCCTATCAGTTACGATGGCGGCACGAATGAAGGCGCATCGAACGGCAACAACTTCACCATAAGCACGGTCGGCGCGCGGGTTGTGATCGGCGGGGCGTCGGCGTCTTCTGCGCCCGGCGACCTGCAAGGGCCGGGCAGTGAAGTTACGGCCTTTACAAGTTCCAACCTTGCCCTTGGCTATGACCTCGCGCCAACTGGGGGCGCGGCGGACGTGTATTCCTTCACCGGCACGAAGTACGTCATCGCCGGGGCCAGCTTCGGATGATCCGCAACGCCCTGGCTGGCATTC
>ERZ724506.173-NODE-173-length-25281-cov-7.488187_pt1 | contig 25281 bp, 6 predicted proteins | sample MGYA00376039_ERZ724506 | MGnify/ENA primary metagenome ERZ724506 (study PRJEB28724, sample SAMN07190887) | wastewater metagenome | isolation source: effluent of sewage treatment plant in Hong Hong | place: USA: Christiansburg, Virginia | collected 2016-03-01 ... | reverse complement strand
GTCTTAATAGTCACTAATTGCTAATTCTAGTAAATAATCATTCTTATTTTGTATAGTAACTATGTTTTAAAGAATATAAGAATGATTATTTACTAGAATTAGCAATTAGTGACTATTAAGACATTGTTTCAGGATCTTTGAGTTCTGAAAACAAATTTGAAAAATCAACTTCAAATAATAAAGATAATTAAAACAATGATATGACTATTTAGCTATAAAATATCAACTTCAACTATTTAAAATAATTAAATATAAAACATGATTGTGTTTTAATAGAGTAAGAGTAATAGTAATTGTTGCTTACTGGACCTCAAAAATTGTTTTAAGATACTAATATACTTTAGTTATTTGATAATGATAAAATGTGATTTAGATAAGAATTATTTTAAATCTTTATAGAATTATTCAAAAATGTTTTAAAGCAAAATGAATTATGTAGCATTATAAATGTGTTTTTTAACATTCAATAATTTGTTTTATAAGATAAAATAAAATGAAGTGAAGATAAAATTCTAAGAATTATCATGATACTATCTAATATGAGCTAATAAGATATAAATCTTTTACTATAATGACCATTTAGCTCAAATATTGATCAACTAGATAAGAAAAATATAAAATAATTGTCTTAAATTTTTCTTTATAATAAGCAGCTTTAAAACCATTTCAATGTTTAATATTATAATAATTTGTTAGACAATTAAGTTTTAAGACTGATTGGTTTTATAAATACTTAGGATATATCAGTTTTAAGAAACAACTAGTAAATAATTTTTGAGCATATCCATTTACTGTTTGAGAATCTTAAATTCCAAAAGGAAAACAATTAATTATTGTAGGAGCTATCTGTAATATTATATAATATTACTATAATTAAAGGATAGTCCTATATATTATACTAGTAGTATTATCTTAGCAACATTATCATTTTAAAGTAATTTATATTAGAAGACTATATCTCCCAAATATTGCTAAATAGTACACTAAATAGTGCAAAATGTATTATTGCTTAAGAAATTCCAATTGATATTTATTAAAATATACAATAGATATTTAATAATATTTCTAAAGAAAATGTGAAATAAATTTCGCAATAAAAATATTTGATTTTTAAAAATATTAATTATTTAGTTAAGTTAATATTATTGTCCTAGAAACAAGAAAAATATTTAAATCATTATATTTAAATCTAAAAGGAAGATGATATTTAAATAATTAACTCTGTTTTAATGCAACCAACCATTACATAAGAATTTGAATAACTATATAATATTAAGGACCCTTAATACTCTATTAATAGAAATACATTTAAAGAAAAAAAAGACCATCAATATTTATAAACAATCTTTGACTTTTTTATTAGGGAAAACATTACGAAAGAATACATAGACTCGTTATAGCTAGGAATTTAATATATATATATAAGCTACATATGATAAATTTGACTTAACATTAGTCATATTTAGCAGTAGTAATAAATAGATAAAAAGATATTTGAATTAATTAACCGAATTGATCTTTATTATAATATTTTGTTTAAAAATAAATTTAGTTAAAACTCAAGCTCATCTTTAGATTGAAATTTAAAATTTGAAAAATCTGGTTCCCTTTTAAACCTATAAGTAAATTCCCTTAATAAAAAGAAAACAAATAAAATATTGTCAATTGATCAATTAACTAATAATGTTAATAGTACTCAAAACAAAATAAATCAATAAGCTTTAAATAAATAAGAGTTTGTTTGAAAAATATAGCAAAAAGATTACTAAAATTTACATTATATTAATAATAAATAACTATAATGATAACTTGTAAGATATTTCTCAACTTTGGATTATTTAACACTTTCTCATCAATAATCATAGATTATTTTAAATAATAAAAATCTCTCAGAAGAAGAAAAACAATATGATCTTTAAAACCTTTTACTTCCATTATTATATCAAAGAGCATCATCAGTTTTGGGGGAATCTGCGTGGTGATTTGAAACAATTCAGGCATCATAGACTCAATTGATTTAAATTCCATAAATGAATTTAGGAGGAAAAATAAAAGAACAATAGATGCACATTAAGTATATATTCAATTGAGAAAACATAGAAGATATGAGCTAATTAGAATGGTTTGATTTTAACAGAGGAGTTGCCGAAGGGTTAAAATATAATATAGAAGATATTTCTAAGTAGAATATGGAGACTATTTGAATATGGATTGAATATCAGTGTGGAAAATATAACAGTCAAGAGCAAGCTGGCTTATTGTTCTCACTAGGATTAAGAGGTTTGTTCAAATGCTTTACCATCACAGATATTTATTAAAATTTAAGAGTAAATAATGAGGCCCGAATAATTACAACTCTTTTAGGGCTTGCCTTGCCAAGCAACAACGCAATAAACTTTAAGCCAGATGATACAATAATTAAGTCATTTAATTTACATTTGGAGTTTAACTACAATGGAAACACAGACATTTAGATAAGTAGAAGTGTGCAGTCATCTGCACTTTTGTCTTTAGCAATATATTTAAAAAATCACAATGAAAAATAGCATTCTAATATGTTTGTGAAATAAATATATGCGCATGCTATAAATGAGAATAATATTAATAGAGAAAACTATAGTCTAACGGCTGGCTTTGGGCTTGGACTAATCAATTTAGCTAAAGGTAACTAATTTATTTTGTCCCATGAAAAAATTGTTACTGAGTTATTCGATATAATTAAAGGTAATACGATTGTAAAAAAGGATAATAAATATTAAAGTAGTAATATTTTGGAACCAAAAACAGGAAATATATAAGTTTAATCTAAGTCTGCATTAATTGCTTTATCTTTAATATTTCTTAAGTCTGAAAATAAACAAATATATGACTAAATTTAATTTCCTCAGACAATATTTGAAGTTAACGAAATGAATATCAATGACATGGTTATTAAATGCTTGGCCAGAAACTTTATATGCTGGAATGAAATGAAAATTAGCAAAAAATGGTTGAGAAAATAAATACCAATAAAAATACTCTCATTAATGCACGGCTCTTTAATTGAGATTTAAAAAGAATTTTCTCTTAACGAAAATTTCGATAGATTAGATTACCAAAATCTTACCATAATATACTACTATATTATTGTCGGAAATATATTTTCATTAAGTTTCAAATATTCTGGAACAGGAAATGAAAAACTTTGAAAAATTATTTTACTTTATTTATAAGAAGTATAGTAGATTTAAATTAATTAAAATTTATTTATCTAAGACTTTACTGTTTGAAATAAACTTGATGAATATACTTAATGGTTTTTAACCACTGTTTTAAGCATGTGTTTGGGGATAGTTATGGCTGGTCATTGTGACGAAACCATATTTGAAATATTTAGTAATTTATTATATAAGCTTTAGAAAGTTTAAGCTTTTAAAGAAAACGTATATGGCTTTTAACAATGCATATAAATGTCTATGGGTTTCTTATTTTTTAAGAACGGCTGTTTAACATTTGGCAATAATAATATTTAATTATTTTATTTGCTCTTGAGTTGTTACCCTTAGTTTGCTTCACAAATAGATGATAATAAATACTATTTATAAGTTTACAGATTTTTCTATATTTAAGCATTGTAGAATAATCTTTTTAACATAGTAGATGTTGATAGTTAATAGGCTTAATAATTATAGGTTAGAGTTAAATACCTAGATCATAAAAATAGAGAAAAATAGGAATCGTTGACCACTCCTCTATTTTTATAAGCCTCGTATAGAAGATTAAGTCTTAAAATATAGAATTCTGAATTTTATTCCTCCGAGTTCTATTTTAATAATAATGACTTAAGTTAAAATATATATTTTATTAAGTGAAAAAATCCTATTGGACTTAACAAGGAAGATCTTTTTAGCTTTTTATAGTTCTCTAAGCATAATTAAAAATAGATTTGTTATGTCTAAGATAACTTGTTTGAGATATCATCGATTATTAGATAGTTTTATAGAAATCAAAAAGATAAAAAAGAAGAATATGACTAATACTTTATAAAAATATTTATTTAGACAATATATGAGTATTTAAACAGAGATAAATTGGACGAGTTGCTAGTTAAGCTAAAGTGCGAATAAGTACTATAAACAATAAACAATCAAATAAAAGAAGTAAATTACCAAGATTTATAAAATGCTAATTTAATAAACGTGTTTGATAAATTTACAATGAAATAAAAATGAATTAAAAATAGTTAAAAATACTAAACAAATAGTAGTTAGTAAATTTAATTCTTACCAACTTGTATTGAATAAATATACGGGTCAATACTGGAATAGCTTAGCAATAAGGATATAGCTTTTAATGATTCTAGGTTTTTTTTAATACTATTATTAGTTCTATAAACAGATTGCACTTACAGTGTTATATCGCTGCTATAGTAAATTAATAAAAGTCATCTTTAAAATATCAATGAGATTATTTTATTAATATTGAATGATAAAAATCTCAATTTATCTTAAAAATAAATTAGTTTAACAGCTACATTAGTTTCAAAATTAAAATTATAATAAATAAAAATTATTAAACCTTTTTTAACTCCTCTTCTATGAGAGTTATATTTTCATTATCATTTTTTTCCAAAGAAATATTCTCATCTATCTACTTTAAAGAGTCTAATTAATGATGATGTTTATCAACATTCTAAAAGCTCCTTTTAGAAAATTGCTGCGATGAGGACAAGTTACTTTTCATTTTGTTAATTTGTAATGAAACTTTAGAAACGAGCTCTGGGTTATTTCCAAAATAAAGTCTTTTTAGCATTAATTAGAAATATTTGATTTATTCTCTTGTGGTTAATGATAGTAGCTCTCTAAAATTCAACTCTTCAATATATTAGTCTATTTCTTTTAAATTGAGCCAAACAATCAAAATGTTAAAAATAAGATAAAAAGTATTAATTGCCATCTCGGCTATTGCTAACTTTTTAAGCCATTATGAATTAATAAGATTTTAATATTGATATGGAATAATTGTTGAGGAGCTGAGCATCTTTATTGTGAAATCTATCTCCAGCAAAGGCAAAGTTTATAGTATTAACATTTGTATAAAAAACAGCAAAATTATACAAGATTTTAAATAATCCTATTTAGTTTGACAAATCTTCAAAATCTCTTTCAAAACATAAAAGGCTATAAATAATATTGCTAGGCCTATCAAAATATATATTGAGGCTTAGATGTATCCTAATATCAAACAAATTTAATAATTCTCCTTTTAAACAAGTCCTGCTATCAAAAATGTAAATATAATTTTTTATATTTGATAAAAACCGTTATTTAAAACTCCATTAACCAATCTATATATATTATTTTGTATAAATATCTCTAAAAGCATAGGTAAAAAACAGGTTGGAATGCATACTATTATCAACGTGAGATTGTTAATTTCTTGTATATAAAATAAAAACAAAAATAACATATATATAAAATCTAAAAACTTATCAATAGTAAAATACAGGGTAAAATAATCGTTAGAATCTTTCTTACTAGATTTCTAAAAAACTATGAATAGAAAAATGCTGTATTTCAAATGCATAGCCCACATAAAACAAAAATAAGGAATAAAGTTTGAAATTTATTGGTTAATTGTTAAAAATACTAAAAGAGCTCTAACCAAATTCTAAAAGCAACTGTGTATTTGAAATGCCATTATCGAGTTAATAGCTTTTTATGCAAATAAAGATTGACATTAAATAGTATTTAGGCTTATTATTTTATTTTAGCTTGTCAAGCTTTATCTTACATCAGACATACTTATTACTTAGTTTTTATTTTTTTCTGTTGTATTTATTTCATTTGTTTCTTTTTAATTCATATTATTTAATTAATATTTAAATTTAACTTATAACTAAAATTATTATGAAAATAATTGTGCTATTTATGAGTTTTTATTTAACCAAAGATATTGACTATACTTGCGGCTACAGTTAAGAATATGTTGATAAATTACAAGAAGACTAACTAGCTTGTTTATAGGGTTATGAGGGTTCAAATTTGATAATTTAAGGAATGGGTTATGAGAACTGTTTTGGTTCTTCTTATGAATAGCTTTACGATACTGTTAGTTTTATCGAAAAACAACAAGTAGAGATTTTTAAAGACTATTTTATCAATCAGAAAGAAATATTTTGCAGTCCATTGGCAAATTAAAAGAAATAAAGTCAACACTATAAAAATTGTTTAGAATTTTTTAGTAAATTAGAAGATAGAGTTGATAATTACTTTTATTATTTTAGTTCAAATGAAAACTCTTACTTAATTGAGCCTACATAAAAGGACACATAGTAATTGTTTGAGCAAATTAACTTACAAATAAAAAAGCTTAATGAATGCAAGCAATAAAAAACCCAAATTTTTGACTAAATTTGATAGGTATTAATTAATAGATTTATTCTGATGTTTCAGTAAACAAATAAAAGAGCTTTAAACTAAGACACTATTGAGTTTTACAAAAATCCCTATGGATAAATGTATGCATAGAAACTTATTATTAGGCCAGAGAATTTGAGAAGAATTCCAATAGAGAAAGAGAAAAAGACCTAAAGTATAACCTCGTTAGTTACAGAAACTATTACTAAAGGTGCTAATTTTATAAAAGAAACTTTCAATGATATAAGCAATAAAGCATTCGAATAAATAAAAACCTCCAAGCCTATCATGTCTTAAATAGGAGACATAAAAAATACGATTTTGAAAAAAATTGGTTAAGCAGATGCAGGAGCCTTACCCTAAGCACTTTCTTAATAAATATTATATCTCACTATAATTTATCTAGTAATGAATTCCTAATAAAGTCAAATAATTTAGTTTGACGTAAATTAAGAAAAAAAAGCCCTTTAAGAGTATAAATGATTAATTAATAACGATAATTTTGTGACTTATATCTAGATATCATAATAGTTATACCAATAGCAGTGTTATTATTCTTCGTTGATACTTTCAAAGGAGCTGATAGAAAAAGGTTCGCATTATTTTAACTCAGAACTGTCTATTAACCTAATCGAGCTTTATCATTTAATTGGGTAATGTTTAATATAAATTGAGCTATAAGAAAACAGAAATACAAGTCCTTATTAGATTCATATTTAGTAATTAGATTTACTGGATATCAAACAACTTAAAGATTATTTCAGTAACTTATCTATTGCAATTAAATTTATTAATTTTAGAATTACTAATATCACTAATACTATATACTAATATAAAATCAAAAGAGAAACAATAACTAACAACGACCATAGTTATTGGGTTGCTTGGGAAAATCTTGAGGTTCTTAAATGTATTTTAATATAATATATAAGCAAATAAACATTTATCAAAAACAAAACTACTTGAAAAATAAATTATTAACTTTTTGATTGCTATTTTACTTAGGCCTTGATAGAGTTCTTTTTTGGAGAATTTAAACACGCTTTTCTCAATCTAAAAAATGCTGAGCAACTATTGCTGAGATTAGAAGATAAGAACTACAGTATAAATCTCATGACAAGCTACTACTTAATATACTTAATAATGAGTCTTGTAAATAACCAAGAGATTTAAAATGAGAGTTTCCTCTATTAGAAAAAGGTACAGAAAATTCTTTCAAACTTCAAAGTTAATCTTCAAGGAGAACAGACTAAGCAAAAATTGAATATATTTAATGAGTTTCAAAGAATTTTAGACAACCAAAAGATATTAGCATGGCTAAAGAAAACACATAAGTAAATTATAAGAAAATATAATGAGTCAGTTATGGGAGTCTCATCATAAGCAGACGGCCCTTCCCTCAATATCATCACGTTTATAAAAAATAAAAGATATATTAATATGTATAATAATAAAAATCAGGATAAACAAAGCTATCATCAATAACAGACCGCCCGTTCAAAAATTCATCATGTTTATAAAATAATGTAAATTAAAAGATGTGATACTGTTAATAATTAGAGAGTGTTTCAGTTTTAAGAAATATTAGAAGAGTATTATAAATTATCATAAGGATAGAGTGAGCTTGAAGAATATACCAAAGCTTATATATCAGGAAAGTGTAATTATCTGCATGTTCTTATAAATAAACACGAAAGAACATAAGAGTTCTATGAGATATTATATTGCTACCCATTAGTACAAAGTTTAAAAGAGGATAGATTTATAGCATCAATAGTATTCTTGTATATTACCCAAAACACTTTGCCCAAAAGATGCTTGTAATTTATAAAAATCGGTCTTTTAGCTGAAACTATTGAGCAATGGACGAAAACCTTACAAAAGCATTGAGATTTAGAGATCATCTAAGAAATAAAAATAGTTCTTAATGAAATGTTTGAATGAGAGTTTTTCGTAGGATGTTAAGTAATTGACCACAGAAATACTGTACTAAATAAAACAGGAAATATAAAGTATGATAGATTCTGGAATGAAAATGCACATATAAAGGATGAGACTTAAATCGGATAAATAAATTTAAATGTACAAGATGAATTAGATACTTTGATGGGGAATTATATTAAATAAAAAAGTGAGTATATTAAAAACTTTATCTAAGAGGATCCAAATGAAGAGTTGGATTATGATCATTATACATAACAGCTTTATAAAGTCAACGATAAAAACCTAAACTTAGTAACTGAGTATGATATTAAAAAATTAAAAATGTCTAATTAATTTAATCAATATAATATTATTATTAATATTTTTTCTCGTTGAATTTAAACTAGTCATTCAAATTAAATTAAAAGTCCAGTTATCTATTTAATAGATTAAAATTATACATATTGATTTATAGAATATCTAATTATAATTTCTTAAATGGATAAATTTGTTTCATCAATTAAAAAATAATCTACAAAGAAAGAAAATATACAATAATTGGAAAATAAATAAATCTCAAACGAAAAAGCTAAGCAAAGAAGATATTAGGAATTTCTAGACTAGCTGCAAGACAAAGATATTAATTTTTTAATAAAACAAATATAAGATAAAATCACTTAAAATATACAATTGTACTATAGAAAATTTGATAGCCCTGTAATCTTTTAAACAATGCAAGATATTTTTAGCTTCCTGTTATTTTCTTTTATGAGTTAAGACAAAAACTAACTATGGAAAGATGTTTACCAGCCATTTAGCTAAAATTAGTTGCTAAATGAAAAAGAATATATTTACTTTGAAAGCTAGCTGTTAATGTTTTTGAAAAGAAAATAAAAATTAAAAGAGTTTTTTAAAAGTCAATTTGATAACTCAATCAAAAAGAGAATCGAAGCAAATCAATTTGCAAAATCGAATCCAAACTTTCATTAATGTTATTAAAAAAGTGGCATTTTATTAAGAAGCAAAGAAGGATAATCTGTGAGCACATTTTTAAAGATTTTTGGAGGCAGGTAAAATTTCAAGCTATAGTTTATAAATTGTTCAGCTTATCAAAAGTGTGGGCAAATTATAAAAGAATATTAACAGGCTATATAGCTCCAAGACCTTAACATAAATGCAAAGCAAATTGTATAAAATTAAGAGTCTTATTATTTGTCTAAAAATAAATAAAAGAAAAAACAGCAAAGTCAAAATAATAAAAAAAAACACACCAAAAAAAGTATGAAAAGAAAATTTGCTTTGATATAAGAGTAGGTTGAGGAAATGTCTGAGGATTTGTATGATAATGAATTCTATGAAGAATATACTTCTTACTAAAATATCTCCTGTTTAGACGAAAATTTTAAAAAGGTTTTTATTTTTGATTGTCTTGAAACATTTGAAAATGAAGGTTATTTAGAATATGTAAATAACATAAGTAAATTGGTAGAATTTAGTTAAAAGTCACAGTATATTTTTATATTTATTATATGAGATTACTTTAAATTCTAAATAAAAAACAAGTACATTGATTTATAAGAAATAGTTTTTGATTCGTTACCTACTAAATAATAAACGCTTTGGCTATATTTAATTTTGTTCTTAGAATAATTCAAAATTAATTTAAATTCTTCAAGATCATAACTAATAAGCTATTTAACTAATGTACATATTAAATTATAAAATAACTATGGGTAAAACTATTTCCCAGACTTATTGAAAATATGATAATAAATAAAAGAAAGTAACAATAGTTTTAATTTAATATTAAATCACTTCTAATTTTATCAATATTAATATTATTATAAGAATAAAAAGTAATAGAAGAAATAATTATCAATTTTAGAATATAATACACATATTAACTAAAAGATATAAAAGCTTTTGTTGCTTTCCAATAATGAGCAAATTAGTTGGAAGTAAAAACCTGATAAAATCGATTGAATAAAAAAGAAATAAATGAGATTATAGTTCTAATATAATGAAACTGAGACTTGGGATTTTCTCAATAAAATTAAAGACGGTTTATACAGATAAAATTGCCATGACATATAATACATATAGACTTGAAGGAAAAAGAATGACAAAGGATAGATCGCCAATGAGCCATATATTAGTTGACTTCTTAACCAACAGCAATTAAAGTTTTTTAACAAACATAAGTATTAATACTAAATAATTAATTTTTTTGTTTACTTTACTTCTTTCTTTTTGTAGCTCTGAATTCAAAATCTTTATAAAGTTTCTCTAAAGATATTGATTCTTATTTTTACCTTTACTCTATATAGTACTGATGTAATGCTTCTCTTTTGTTTTAAAACTCTATAAGTTCCTAATTAGTGTTTTTAATTTTTTCATTAAATTTTTGCTAAAAATTTTATTCTTATTGTTTTCTATCTATTTCGTTGAGAATAATTTGTCTGTTTTTAAATTCATAAAGGCACTATTGCTCCTTAACTCTTCAGTTATATAGTAAACAATCATATAATTATTTTAATAAGTCAGGATTAAGACCATTATTATTGTAAACATCTATTTGAATAATATTGGAATTGCTTTAAACTACGTCTATAAATAAACTTAAATAAACATCGTTTAGACCACAATTACTAAAGTTAAAAGACTAAATGTAATTACTTTATTTAATCATATTACAGAAGTCTTTTATTGTTGTGGTCTCTTAATCGTCAAATAATTTATTGTCAGATAAATTAATAAGCTGCAAGGATTTACTGTTTTAGATCAATTTGCCTATATATTTCAAAGAGTCCCCAGTTACTCCACATTTCTCTAGTTCTATCTTATAAATAGTCTTGTGACATCTTAGAGATTTCATTAAGATTTTTATCAAATTGTCGTCTAATTGCTTTCTTATAATAGACAAAGCTTATAAGTTTGAATTAAATTAAATAGTTTTAAATATAAGTCCAAACTAAGTGCTTGAATATTAGTAGTCACTTAGAGTTAAAAAAGATTAACACGCAGAGTTGAATATCTACTCAATCAAATATCCAAAATGTCCTTTGAGATTATCCAATAACTTTTGCTCTTTTTAGTCTTAAATTTTATTTTACTTTTCTCTTTCAATTTTTTGCATTTCTTTTTTTCTTTATTGTTCATTCATTTCATTCAGTCATTACTAAAGAAGTTGCTCTCTTTTTTATTCCTCTTCTTGTTATTATTGTTATTGCATTTTAGCTTTTTACAGCTCTTATTGTTTTAACCTTGTTCACTCATTATTGGGGGCAATGTAACCTTATCAACTAAAATACTTAAGTTTTTAGTTCTTTTAACTATCTAGTTCATTGGATGTCTGTGAATTTAGTTTAGTTGTTTCAAAAGTATTCATATTATATTTAAATTAGTTAAAAAAATTTGCAGGCAATTTGGTAAGATCAAATTCTCTTTTGATTCCTTCTTTCATAATTTTATCTAACTGTTATCATTCCTCTTGCAGTTTATTGATTTTATCATCGTCTTTCTTTTGCTTTATATTTCTTTCATTTTCTTTGTTTTGTTATTTTATTTGCTCAATAACTTATTGTTTGTCTTGTTAATACTGAAATTCATTTATTCTCTTTATTTCCAGAATTTTTTATTAGTATTTATTTTCTAAATCCTCTTAATATCTATCTGCTTCTTCTCTTTATCTTTTCTCTTCTATCTATTATTCTAGAATTTCCTTCTACTTTTTCTTTAGTAGTTTTTCTCAAGATTCTACACTTAAGTCTTCTCCTTGAAAATTAATCATAGCAGAGATTCCCTTGATTTATTCTTATGGTAGATATTGTTCTGATAAAAGTTCTCTTGTTCTTTTCATATTCGTTTTTATTAAAATTTTAAATTAATCTATAAATAAAAATTATATTAGAGATTTTGAGTGGGATTAGGATTAGGTGTTTAAAACCTGCTAACTTCTTCGTACTTTGTCATGGATGGATCTTGCTGCTAATCAGGCTATAATAAAAATGAATTTATATCATTAGAATGGTTACTAGTATCACGTGTAGATTATTCGTATTGTGATTTTTGTTCAACTTCTTATTCTTTTATCTTTTGTTTAATTTTAACCTTTTTTTCTTATTCTTATTCTTCAATTTGAATTTTTTTTTCGTGAGTTTTTGTCTAGGTTTACTTTTTGTTTTTGTCGTTCTTTCAAGTCTTGCTTTCTTCTTAGCTTGACAAAGAAACACACCAAACAATACAAATAATTACCAATATAAGCATAAATATTCCTATACCGATGAATATCAATAGCTTTTGACTCAAATTGAAAAGACGTCCACTTTCAAATTTTAATTCTACATTAAAAAACTCACTTCCTATTGCTAAATCAATTTTATTGGTAAACTATCTTAATGAAACCTCATCTCCTTTTTCCCCATTAAATCTTCATATGGTTGCAAAAGGGCTCTAAAATTATCCTCATATCAAAATATTTAATAGATTTTTTATTTCCTATAGATCATAGATTTAATTGGGATTACTAAGACCATTTAGATAATAAAAATCTTTCAGTTTGAAAATCTAATCTAAAGTAAGATTTTTGAATAGCATAAAGATTATATTAGGACATTTGTGGTTAGTGCCTAGTGTATTTAATTCAAAAATGTCAAAGCAACCTTTGGCATTTCTTGAAAAGACTGAGGAGTCCATTAATAATCCTAAATACAAATTTAAAAACATGTGAAGGTTTAAAACTTGGGACTGATAAACAGTTGGATGTTTTCAATTAAACTATTCTGCTAGATCATATTTTTCCAGGTAATCTCTTAAAGCTTCTGGATTTAATTTTTATTTTAAAACTGATGGATTAATAAGTCAGAAGTATTCTTTATTACTAGAATCTAAAAGCAACTGGTCTCCTTTAGTAAATAAAACATATCCGAAGTCATCCATATCGAATCTCTAGAAAAATAACAAAGGATCAGTTTTATTGTCCTTATTTACTCCCGAAATAAAATGATCCAAAATACACAATATTTAGAAGCTTACTTCTTAGACATTAGCCATATAAGAATAAAACTTTTGAATATTCTAAAAAGTAATTGAGAAACCTTATGTTATGGACCATTTAAAATACCTTCCCAGGGTATAAGCATATCAAGATAATAAATAATATCTGTTTTTAGATAGAATTCCAACTCCTATTTGTAATTTATCAGTTGCGTAAAATCCGGTCGTTAATTTTAATAGTTTTACAAATAGTTCTATTTTATTGACTTCAATGTTTTATTGTTTCATTATTAGATCTTGTCTTTACAAATACTTTTCATCATCAGACGTAAAGTCAAACAAATTTGCAAAGCTAAACTCTTTATTTTTACTTTCTTCCTCTATTAATTATTTTATATTAAGTAATTATGTTGAAAATTACTCTACTTTTGCCAATCCAAAAGAAAATTGTTCAAGACAATATACACAAATATCTTCTTCGTTTTTCTCATTAAAATCAATCTTTATTTTATATAGAAGTACTCCATGAAAAGTATAGTAGTGGCTGTTCAAAGTAAAAAAGCTAGTTTCGCTTACAAAATCCTTATCTCTTTCTTTATCTAGGAAATAAATATTTTCTTATTTAAAATTTTCTTTTCCTTTCGCCAAAGCTATTCCCATATTGTTTACATACATGTTTGTTTTCTCATCTTCTCAAATCAAGAACTTCTCAATTGATGCGCTATTTATTTCTTTCACTACAAACAAAATTAGCAGAATTATAACGGTAATCTTTTTTATAATCATTATTAATTTAATAATTTTTTTTTATTTATTATCATATAGCATCTGATTTAAACATAAAAAAGGCATTAAATTGATTCAATAGTTTTTTTAGTATATTTTAAACTAATCGCATTTAATTTATAGTGAATTAAATATCATAAAGTATTCTAAATATCACTTTAATCCTTGATTGATAATGTGGGGTTTTGAAAAATCATATTCACATTTTCAAATAAGATTTTTAAGACTTTTAAATAATAGAAATGCACTATAATTTGCCATTATTTAATGTATATTATTTTAAAGTTTCTTTTAAATGACTAATTAATTTAAATTTCTTTTTAAATCTCTGCTTAATAAATTAAAAAATTTAATTTATTTCTGATTATTGATCATACATTATAATATTTAAATGCCTCTTATTTGCTCTCAAAATACTGTTATAATTATTTTCATAAGATTATTTTTCTTTAATTAAAGATTTTATTATTTATTTTATATTTTTTATTGAGAATTAGATGATAACAATCTAGAAGCAATTAATAAAAATAAATAAAGAAAAATTAAAAATATTTAAGTTTTATTTTAGAAATTAACACTGATTAATGTTTATTATTTTAGTTTGGCATTATTATTAGTCAATTCACTATTAATTCACAATTAAATTTTAAAATATGGTTTATAGAAAAGGAACTATTACAAGCTTATTTTATTTAGAAATTAATTCTAAATTCTATAAATATTAATGTGCATAAATTTTATGAACATATTTAAATAAATATACTTAATAAAAAAATTTATTATAAACAACAAAAATCATATTTTATTTATTATTTACTAACCAAAGAATTTCTGCTGTGAACAACTCATTTTAAAGGATTTTCTTAAATTACTTGAGGCTTATGATTTTGCACGAATTATGTTGATCTCTCTCGGCTTATATAATATTCTCTGTTTACTTATGGCTGATTAGATTCTATAGTATTTCTTTATGGGTTTACAGATTATATTTTTCTTACAACTAAACCATTTATTTTTTCTTCCATAATTGGAGTAGGCTGTCACTATTAAAAATTATTGTATAAATTTATTTGGCTTTAGTCGCTTGCTTAGATTGTTGACTAATAGGATCCAATTTAGTTATTGGCGCCAATATGGCTAAGAGAGTATTTAGTAATATTTTTACCTAATTATTATACAAATACTTATTAACTACCATTTTAAAAGCCATTATAATTATTAACAGGTGTATTGATTTTTTTATAAGTAGGATTATTATTAATCATATTTTCTATATTATTAGTTTCAATATTATTTGGATTACTAATACATTTATTTTAATTATTAATAGTTTAGTAGCTACAAGGACTGCAATTAGCTATATTAATTATATTATTTGAAACAAGAGTCTATTTATTTATATTTTATTGAGGATTATCTTATTTGAATTCTTATTGTTGAGTTCCTTAAGGATAGTCTGGTTGGGAAGCTTTTAAGATATTTACTTAAAGAGGATTTAATTTAGAACTTATTGGCATCTTTTTTAAAGAGGTTTAGCTTTAAATTGAGCTTCTTTTAAAATCTTAAACCTAATTAATAAATTTTTTTGGTTGTTAAGTATTATTCAATTGGTCTCTTTCTTAAATATTTTTCAAAATCTCATTACTTGTTTATATTTATAGGTTTTAAGGACTAATTTACTAATCATTTATACTACCTGTAATTTCTTGTTATTCGAGTTTTTATTGGGATTAGTTTTAAAATTGAGTATCATCATTTATAGGTAAAATAGAAATATTATCCTAGTTATTTTAATGATTTACTTATGGAATCAAATTAATGCCTATATTCGTATTTGAAACCTATTCATTTAAATCTTAACTAATTTCGTTTAAGGAAGTTTAATCGCTTTTAATCATTAGTTCATTAATTTCTGGTACTTCTAATTATATTTCTTATTACTTAATTTCTTAGTTTGACTGTTTAAGTTCTTCCAAATGACATAATTAAGAGTGAGAATCTCTTCAATTTTTTTCATCAAGATCCAACAAAGAAAACACCAATTCTTTTAAAATAGGATTCTTATGCTATTAGGAAAATAAATAAATATATTCAAATAGTTTATCAGCGTCAAATTCTTTATTTATCATATTATATACATCTTAAATATTTCTTTAAAGCCCTAACTCTAAAATAATCATTCCAAGTGAAAAACACTCAGATTTATAAGGATTATGAGTGACTTTGTTTTTTCTTTAAATCAAACAATTAAACATGATTGGGCTCATGTATAACTGTTATTATTATTTGATATTGTAGATTTGAATTTTGGAAGGGGAGGTGGTATTTCCCAATCAATCCATTAGTTTAAATGAAATCTCATCTTGAGGAGTGGAAATATACATAGGTCTTATATCCCCATGAATCATTCTTCAGTTTTATAGATATTCCATAGCCCTTAATATATCCTCTGTCATTTGTAACAAATATTCAGAAGTAAAGGGCTCTTTCAATTACAATTTTCTCTGATATTCTGTTTCAAGATCATTCTCCATATACTCATAGTATCCATAAACTGTATAGTTATATTCTCTATTATTTTAGTAAATTTGGGCAGAATAATCTGGCATCTACAAAATATAATCACTTTCCATCTACATTCGGTCTAAAATATTTTAAACATCTTATTAAAATGCTATATTATCTTGAGATATCTTTTCTTTTCTTAAAATGACAATAGAGGGATCTTCTAAACATCTCATTAGAGAAATCAAGCCAAATCTTCAGTCCTCAATTTCCTTAACAACTTCGAAATCCTTCTCGATTTAAGAAATTCATTCCTCTTCTTATTAACTATACATTATATATTATATATTAAATATATTAAACAAATTTGACCAGCAACACAATGACTACTATTATGATGATAACAGCAAAAACAATCAGAATTATAGACCTTGTCTTCCTCCACCACATTACTCTTTCTACTTTTTTAGTTCCCTTCTCAAACTGATTGGCTGTCTCCATCATTTAATGAGTCTGCATTTCTAGTTAAGAAAGATTTTCATTATTCTGAACCATTTTATTGAGATTATCCTATACTTGAATCTAAACATCTTATACTTATTAGTTTGCCTATGATAGCAAATCAAATTGTTCGGGGGAGTTATATTTATTTAGTAGCTTTTCTGATTCATTTTGAAATCATTTAAGATCATGATGACTGCCAAAGGACTCATATAGGGATTTAAAATCTATTAATATTCAATAGGCTAGTCATTCTTAATAGTTTTAATCCACACATGCAAATATAACCATTGAATTCAGCTTCTAACAGCACCATATGCCGTTATTGCCTTTAAGTGTTTTTCTGTCACTTGTCTATATTAGAGAGTTAAGAAGTGATTATAAAATTTGTTCGCTTTCTTCTGTCAGTTTAATTGAGTCGGACTTTTTTAAGAAAAATAGTTATGTTATAGTGTGGGTATCTTCGCTTAATCCTAAGCAAAAAACATTTTAAATCATTATATTTTTATAATTATTAGATTTTAAAGAATTTTTTTTCGATTAATTTTATCTTTTTATTGAGTGACTTATATAACTTGATTAGCTTAGGATGAAATAAGGTTAGGTTAATATTATCCAGCTTTGTGATTGAATTTAAATTAATTTCCATGTTTTCAGCTATTTAAAATAAGTATTAAAACGAACTGGATATTTTATCTATCTCCATAGGAACCACTACTCGATGAAATATGCTAGTTAAATAGTCTAAATTATATTGATATAGCTCAGTGATTGTTTGTGAGTTTTTAATTAGCGAAATAAACTTTTAATATTTTTATTCTATCACAGAGAGCAAAAAATATCTTTATATTCAGTTCAATATATTTAGCAAAATACTAATATTTATATCGTATAGTTTCAGCATGTCTTTAGATAATTTATTATGAGATTGTCAAATGAGTTTCCAAGCTCTATTTAGAGACTAAATTGACATTTGAACTTTTAACAAATTAAAATAAACTCAGAAATATATCTCTATTATTTTTTAATTAAACAATAAGTTGTAGGGCTGTTTGATTTTAATTTAATAATCTAAGATATTAGTTTAAGCTAATTTTAGAAGATTTAAGTTTTGTTAATCTGATTATTTATTTTATATATAAATAGAGCTAATTACAATATTCTCAGTGTTTAAGTTCTCACTTATTTTTTTAAAATATCAAAATGCTTTAGTTTATATTGAATTCTAATCAATCTAAAATAATTTATTGAGTTTAGAGTTCTAGACATTAAAAAAATATCAATAATTCTATTTGTGAATTTTTTCAAATTGATCAATTTAAATAATTTTGTAAATTGCTAAATAGTTGTAATTATAATATAAAATATCTAATGTATCATTTAAATGATATAAGATAATGAAATAAAAATCTTTGCTAATTTAATTCTTAATTTTTGTTTCTTTAATATCTTTAAATTATTATTAAATAAGCAAATATTATTTATCACTAGCAATTTGGTTATTTTCATTATTTTTAATCTGATTTATTTTATTTTGTAATTTTTATATTAAACTATTGATTAATTCAATTTTTGATAATTAAGAAATTTTATATTACTATTACTCATTATTTGTTTATAAGCTATTTCCTATAAGATTTCTCCATTTTTTATTTAATCTTTCATAATACTAAATATCTTATTCTGAATTTAGTTAATTATAACGATCGATCTTATTTATCTATTTTATTTCCTGTTATTAGATTTTTTATAGATAAACAAACAATTGATTATCCATTTAATCAATTTAGAGTTTATTATTTTCTTGTGTTTAAATTTCAAAATCATCAATCAATTTTTATATGAAAAAAATTCCTTATTATAGATATTATATTTTCTTTGTCAATTTATTAATATATATGTTTTTTTCTTGATTTATCAAACTTTAATAATTACTATTACACTAAAGTTATATACTTTGGTTTATGAGCATAAACCAATTCTCCAAATAGATCTAATTTTCATACTGTAGATTTATCAAAAAATCATCAATTTACACTTATAATATTTGTGGGTTAGAAAAGGATTTGTCGAGCTACACATCTAATATATTTTAATTAAACTTAATCTAATAAAGTCTCAAAATAATAGTTCTCAAGTGATCTTAAATATCAACTATATTAAATTCCAAATTTTATAATCTTTCAGCTTTATATTAAAGAAATTCTTACAATTATAAAGGATTATTTTCAAAGAATATACAGTTTAATATTTGTCTTAATTATGTATGTCTGAATTAATTTCAAATAATTAGCAATGGATTTCTAATAGAATTTTAAATTTGTTTATTTATAACGACTTGGTTTGAAAGGAATTCCAAGCTTTATAACAAAATGTACATTTTTATATTTGCTAAGGATTTTATAAAGTTTATGTAAAATTTAAAAGTTGAAACTATCTATTTAAATAGAATATTAAATTTTAATAAAGTGGCTTATTATTGAAGAGTTTGAGCACAATCTTATAAAAATAAATTAAATTATGACAATATAAATAGTATTATTTGATTTTTATTAGAATTCTCTATTTAGATCATTTTTTACAATTATTACTATATTTCAAAATATTCTAAGATATATTTTATTTATTATGTAGTCTCTTAAACAAAGATTTATTCTAAATTATTTGTCCCAAAACATATAGTAGATACATTCATATTATTGGTCATGAAAGAAAAATTGTCTAACTAAGTTTAATTAACTCCTATTAATATATTTGAGAAATACTTTATAATATTTAAATGATTTGAGGTATTAAAATCAGGGCTGTTTTATTTTGGGCTATTTATATCAAAAATCAAATTGAAATTAGTTTTCTAATTATCATAGAACATAAACTTACTGTAGAAACCCCAATTATTGAAAGTACTTTTAATGTTAAATTAATCTTTCATCAAGGGAAATTCAAATTATTTTACTTTATTTTCTTTAAATATTATCTCTTCATATGTATTTGGCAATGCTTATTGACTATATTTTGGTTGATAGTGAACTAATTGATGGCTTCTATTGCTTTTGATTTTTGTTCTTTTTAGTTTGGTATTTAATTTTTTATTTGTTAGCAGATCTAAAAATATTTGTGAATCATCTTAGGGGCAATAATTCTATTGTTTTATTTCTTTAAAATCTGTTTATTTTTGTTAATGAAAATTAGATAACTCAAAAATAATGTATATCATTTTCTAAAGACTTTTATTACTTAATAAAGAGTATTTATTCTTCAATTAAGATATCTTATCCTCAATTTTATTTGCATATTATACTTATGTCCCTAGTTACTAAATTAATATATTTTTATTTTTGATTACATCTAAATATTTTATCTCATATTAATAATCTAAGACCTAATCTTATTTAAGATGGGGTGATTTATTCAAAAGAAGCTCGAAAAATCTATTTAAAAATAATTTTCTTTTATATTAATCGTTCTGTGTTAATTATTAAATTAATTTATCGAATATTATTAATTTAAACTACTCCATAGTAATTATAAAATATTAATTAAAATTATATAGTTTAGTGAAAATTTAAAGCTTTTTTCTATTCATGCCATAACCAAAGTGCTGTTTATTTCCTTTTAAAGCTTTTTTCAGAATTTTATGAGTTGAATTGTATCTTACAATAAAATCTTTGTATTTTTACTAGTGACTTTTAGATATTATATGCTCTGCAATATTTATTATTTATTTTTCACAAAGCTGACAGTTTTGATTTTTTTTTATTTTTGGTTACTTCTCAATTTCATTTAGTTCCATATCTTCATTAACTTCTACATCAGTTTCTGGATTAACTTCCTCGATCTTGGTTTGAGAAGCATTGTGTATTTGCTTTAAAATTTTAAACATTTTGATTTTATAAAATAATTTATATAATGTTGGATTTAAATTGAGTTGAATCCTTAATAGACAATATATTAGACCCTATAAGAGAAATAAGAGAGAAAGCTTTGTTTAGCTTATTATTGAAAATTGAGAACTAAATCATTCCAATATAACTTTTAATTAATAACTATCACAGAGTTATAAGTAATTGCCAACATATGTTAAATTTATATTAGATTAAATAGCAAGATATAAATTATGTAATCAAAATTTTTGATATATTTGTTTTAGATTTGAAAGGTAAATTTTATTTGAAATAATATGGTGTGGAATAATTTTTTTCTTAATTTCTTAAATCAAATTTATCAAATAATTTAGACATAAAAACAATCGAGTATTTATTATAGAAATTAATTGGAATTGCCTAGTAATAAACTTTAAGCCAAAACTAGCATAAATTATATTACAAGCCCAAATCTAATTAGCAAACTATTCTGTAATAGTTGTTTGAAAAGTAAATAGATAACTAACTTCTTTTGTTCTTAGACAAATAAGCTATTCCTCTGTACTTAACAGACACAGACTGATAGTTTTGTATTACTCTGTTAACATAACTTTGATTATGCCACGGGACTTAGTTCGATAATAGTTATGAAGTTCAAATGAAAGTCATTTAGTTTCTTGAAAATTATAATTCGGAAATATATTTTGGTGAATTTTCGGATTCTCTTTTAGAAATTATAAGAGTTATTGTATACAGTAGTTGTCCTTTAATTTAAATTGAATTGATAAACACATTGACTAAGCAGTTATTAAATAGTTTTAAATAAAACCTTAATTTTGGCTATAATATTAATAAATAAAATAACCAACAAATTAATAGTTAGATGCCTATACATATTAAAAATTCATATCCCTAACTTATAATGATTTAGGATCATAGAGTTTTATAGTTTAGTTATTAAACAATTCTATAGCTTATTCTGTGATTGCATGTACTTTTGGGTATTACCAATAAGAATACATTAGTCACAAATAATTTAAAGGATTTATTAATTTTAATCCTAAATAATTATTACATTAATAAGGATATTATTGGAGATTTGTTATTTGAGTTCTTGAGTATGATTGATTATCAAATAAATATCCTAAGTGATAATAATGATTTTATAGCTTTAAGTTATCTAACTGAATTGTTTGCAATTATTGTAGAAATTTAACCAGACTAAATTTCACATTTTAAAAATCTTTAATTAAAAGGATTTTATAAATCAATTATTTAGGGACAACTATCATAGGATATAGTTTAGAGACTTATATAATTTATAAAGCTAAATTAAATAGAGTAAGGCCAAGCTATTATTCAATTGAAATCAGTTTAGTAACAAAAAATAAATGTTCAAATAGATCAAGAAAAGTTTAATAAAATGTCAGATTAGGAAATAATAGAGTGGTTAGTATTTAATAAATATGGTTTTTTAATAGAGTCAAATAATAATTATATAGAATTTATAATTAAATATATTTTAAGGATATTTAAAAATAGTTTTAGTAGTTAAGAAATAAATTTGGGCTAAAAGTATAAAATCAAAGATAAACTATTTGATTTTATAATTATGATAATATGTTAGAATATCAATACTAATATTATCGTACTCTTTTACGATAAAATATTTTCATATTATCAGTAAAAAGAATTTTAGTTTAATTTGAATAACTTTTTTATCTATAGGAATATATTTTAATTATTTTTTACTGTGTTTTTGGAATGAAAGGAAATTCAGGATTAAAGTAGTAGCTTAATAAATTTAGTATTTTTCATTATATAATAAAATAATGATATTAAAGAATTTATTTCAGTTAATCTTTTGTCTTTATTTGTTAACACTAATTATGATAATAATCTAATTAAATAATTATAAAGCTATTTGAACAGCTAAGTTTTTAACTTGATTTTTTATAAGAATATTATACAACTATTTAATTTAGATCCTCTATAAAGAGCACAAGCCAAACAGTCTTTAATTAATACGATAACAAATATAAATATTAGATTATTACAATCAATTGATGATGAGTTAATAGATTAGAACACTAACAAAACAAAAGATAAATATTTCATAAACTTAAATGTGTCATACAGAGAATCCCCAAATAAAATAAATTAAGAAACAGAGGAGCATAATTCTCTTTTAAACATTTATTTAAACTCATCAGTAGATATTGATATTTGAATTAAATCATTATAGCAGATTTATTAATTTTTAAAATAAAATATTAACTGTCCCGAGATTTAAAGTTTTTACTAAAGAATTATGGGTTTAATATTTAAAGAACTAAAATTCAAAACTTCATTTGTCTTGTATACTATCACTCTATAAATTTATTTTCTATATATTTATTACTACAATTATGATATTCCTAATAAAATACTATGGCTTAAGAAGTTTTAAGATTTTTTCTTTTAAGAGCCAGAAAACTTTATTTATATATTGACCAATAAATGTGTTTTAGATTTTGAGCAAACAATCATGGTTTTTTCTATGATCAATTTGATTTATTTCTCTTTAAACTAAGTAAATGCTGAATCGGAAACTTAATATAAGTTTATAAACCAACTTAGTGTACAATACTTATAATTATTTAGTTTTAAACCATACTATTAGCATTAATTGGTTTTTAATGAAGTATTATAAAAAATAAATATAAAAGATATTAATGATTATTAGGAAAATAAGCAAATAGTTATTAATTAAAATTGGGCTTAGTTAGAAAGAATGTCAGACAAAATATCAGGATTTCAAGATTTAAGTTTATTTTTAAACCAATTACTAATTTGCTTAGAAATAAATTAAGATTTTACTAAAAAATTTAATCATTCATAATTTTAAGTATTATTTGATAATTTGTAGAAAATAATATCATAAAGAGATTAAAATTATACTTTTAAAATACTACTATGGTTTTAGATATTTAGGTTGAAGGTAAACAATAAAATAGTTAGGCAATATTTTGACTAATAGGTTTAATAAATGCTAATATTTAGTATTAATGAAAGTAATATTCAAATTTTCTAATAGATTTTGAGAATAAATTCATTTTTTGATTTAATTTTTGTCTTGAATGAAGATCAACATGATTAATTAATGCATGAGATATTTTAGGATCAAAAATCAAATTATAGTTACTAATTTCCTTACATTTTAAACTTGAATTTAATTTAATAATAATTTTGAATAAAGATACTAATTGATTTTATAGCTAATATAAGTAATATAAACTAGTCTCAGAATACTTGATAAACTTTATCTTCTATATAAATAATAAAATAATTAATGAACTTATAATTAAATCAAGATCCAATTTTGCTACATAACATTTTCAACTTCTTATTAGATAAAATAAACAATAGAAACATTTAAGTTAGAAATTAAGCTCTTTATAGCATTGGTTACCTTATATAATGATATTACTAGAGTTTAGATAAAAAGATCCTTTAATAAACTAACTTATAGATTGAATAAATTTTAATCTATGATTTTTTATTTGAAGATATATCTGTATTAACAAGTGCTCTTTTTGCATTTTAAAGTATCAAGTCTAGAGATTAAAGTATAATTATTGAAGAAGATAAATTTACCAAAATAATAATACTATTATCAAATCAATTTGAATAACTAGATTTATATTTTATAATATAGTTTATTTAATTAGCATTAGTAAATAAATGAATAATATCAGCTAAAAATATTCAACAACTCTAATTAATTAAATTTCCAATATAAATAAATGATAATAAAACTGCAACAAGCAAAGATTTGTAGGACATTTATATAATACAAGTACTTAAGTATCACATCCAATTTTAAGTTACTTGTTGTTGAGATTATTTGAAATAAATTAGTTTAAGCATAAAACATATAAAAAATCTAGAATAAAAATACTAGGCTATATTATTATATTTAAATTTGATTAGAGATTTGAATGATATAACCTTTACGATTTTATAAATAAATTTTATTTTAGACAACGTAGATAACTAATTTACAAATGCTTAATGTTTCATGTTTTTAATTTTATTTTCAAGTATGATAAATAAATATAATGTATAAGAGTTTCATGATATTTTAAAAGAACATAATTCCACATAAACTTAATAAATACTAGCTAATAAAATATGTAACTTGATAAATAGTTAACAATTTAAAATCTTAGATGGAGTACTATAAATATTGCTATTATATTATTAGGATATTAAGACTAATATATTAAATAAAGATATTTTGCTTTATTTAAAAATTTATATTAAAAATT
>ERZ724506.172-NODE-172-length-25332-cov-7.191834_pt1 | contig 25332 bp, 22 predicted proteins | sample MGYA00376039_ERZ724506 | MGnify/ENA primary metagenome ERZ724506 (study PRJEB28724, sample SAMN07190887) | wastewater metagenome | isolation source: effluent of sewage treatment plant in Hong Hong | place: USA: Christiansburg, Virginia | collected 2016-03-01 ... | reverse complement strand
GCGGCTACCTACGGCCTTTTCAACTTAAAATATTTTTTTGTCGTGTACAGAGATAAAATGTATAATAACTGCACTTTTTCTTTAGTTAAAAAAACTAAAAATAAATGATATAAAAATAAGCCAATAACAATACCATAGGTAATTGAAACTAAGGTTTCAATTTTTTGTGATTGACTAATAAAATTAGCATAATTATTTATTTGAAATGGTAGGTAAAAGTTACCCGATGTTTGTGCTTTTATATAGTATTCTGTTTGGCTTTTTGGCGCAATTTGAAAGGGTATAGCCAAGGTTCTTGTTTTTAATTCTCGGGTATTATAAAAAATACTATCGCCTACGCTTTTAATAAGATAGCCATCGCCAAATTTAATAAATAGTTGTATTTGATCAAATATATTAAAATCACTCGATAAGACTAAATTAATAGGCGTATAGGTTTGATTTTGTAGCGTAAATTTAAACCAACAGCTAGGTTGGCCAAAGCCAAATGAGACTTCTTCTTGTTGTAGTGGATTAAATGATTGTTGTTTAACTTGAGCTAAAGAGAGTTGATTGGTGTTGTCGCAGTAAAAGCTTAACGATTGTCCTAAAGGGGCGGAGCTAAAGTCGCTATCAATATAAAGCGGTGCGGCGCGACTTAGGCTGGCTAAACACCATAAACACAGGCATAAGCTGATGCGTAAAAAATAACTCATAACTGACGCTCTGAAGGCAGCTTTTTTAATAAGACTAACACCGCGCCATTACCACCGTCTTTGGGCGGCGCACTATGAAACGCTAATACCATGCGATGTTGTTGTAACCAGCCATTAACGCAAGTTTTTAATAAACCTGCTTGGGTATTTTCTTGTTTGCTGTAACCTTTGCCATGCACAATTTTAATAATATTAACGCCATCGGCCTGTGCGTCATGAATCAAAGCCAGTAGGGCAGTTCGCGCTTGTTCTACGGTGCAGCCATGCAAATCTACTGCCGCACGCCACACCAATTGGCCGTCTTTAAGTTTTTTAAATAAGCCTTGCTGAATACCTGTGCGTCTAAAACTTAAGATTGCTTCGCTAGACACAGGATTTAATAACGCCACGGTATCGGAAAGAGCCTCGTGATTCATTTCAGCCACCCCTTCGGCAGCAGCACGACGTGCTACTACATTACTATCCCACACTTTTTTAGGAGTCGTGAGTTTTGCACGCGCCTCAACTTTTAAGCGTTTAACCCCTTGTGTCGCTTGAGCAAAAAGCGTCGCATCATCTAACACAATCTCTGGTTTAGGTAGAGGCTTGGGTGCTTCGGGTGTAATGCTGATTTGAGTCTCAAGTTGTTTTTTGAAATCTTGTAATAAGGAGCTTTTCATCATCGTCATTTTATGGCTAGTTCGTGGCTGTATTATCCTTGTTGTGTGTTTTGACTCAAGCGATAACCGCGCAAGGCTGTTACAATTAGCTATTATTTTGTGTTTTTGAGGATTTTGGCGTGGAAAACTCTCTGTTAATTGCCAAAGCAACGTTTGCCGATGCGGTAAATGAGCTGTCAAGTATTCGTGATTTTATTCGTTTTAGCGTGACGTGTTTGCGTGCGGCAGATGTGCATATTGGTCATGGCTCAGAAGACCCCTTTGCTGAAGCAACGGCTTTGGTAATGCAAACTTTATCGTTGCAGTGGTCTGCCGATGCCGAAATTTTAGATGCCAAATTATTACGCAGTGAGCGTCAAGCGATTGTTGATTTACTCGAAAAACGGGTTAATGAACGCACGCCCTTAGGTTATTTATTAAATCTCTCGTATTTTTGTGGTCATCCTTTTTATGTCGATGAGCGTGTGTTAATTCCGCGTTCACCTATTGCCGAACTTATCGAAAATGGTTTTGAAGACTATTTAAGCCAAGAGCCACAGCGTATTTTAGATATGTGTACTGGCTCGGGTTGTATTGCTATTGCCTTGGCGCACGTGTTTCCTGATGCGATTGTAGATGCAGCAGATATATCTTTAGATGCGTTATCGGTGGCGGCGGTTAATATTGAGCATCATAATATGGGCGAAAATGTCAGCTTATTAGAGTCCGATTTATTTAATAAATTGCCTAATCAGCGTTATGACTTAATTGTGAGTAATCCGCCCTATGTTGACTCTAAAGACATGGCCGATTTGCCACAAGAATACCAACAAGAACCCGAATTGGCCTTAGCCGCAGGGGTGGATGGTTTAGATATCGTGCGTAAGATTTTGGCGCAAGCGGCGGACTATTTAACTGAAGATGGTTTGTTAGTGGTAGAAGTGGGTAATTCGGAATGGGCATTAGCGCAGTCTTATCCTGATGTAGAATTTAATTGGATTGAGTTTGCGCGTGGTGGTTCGGGCGTGTTTGCCTTAACAGCACAACAATGTCGTGATTATCAGCAGATTTTTGTGGAGAGTATCTAAATGGCAGGTAATACCATTGGCCAATTATTTAGAGTGACGACGTTTGGCGAGTCGCATGGTTTGGCCTTAGGCGCAATTGTGGATGGTGTGCCACCCAGTTTGGCGTTAACCGAAGCCGATTTGCAAATAGACTTAGACCGCCGTAAACCTGGTACGTCTCAATTTGCCACGCAACGCAAAGAAGAAGACCAAGTTAAAATTTTATCGGGCGTGTTTGAAGGTAAAACCACAGGCACACCCATTGGTCTGTTAATTGAAAACACCGATCAAAAGTCTAAAGACTACGGCAATATTGCCAGCACTTTTAGGCCGGGTCATGCCGATTATACCTATACCCAAAAATATGGCTTTAGAGATTATCGCGGTGGCGGTCGTTCGTCGGCACGCGAAACCGCGATGCGTGTTGCCGCAGGCGGTATTGCTAAAAAGTATTTGTTTGAAAAATTTGGCGTACAAATACGTGGTTATGTACAACAAATTGGCCATATTAAAGCGACTGCATTAGATTGGGATTACGTAAACCAAAACCCATTTTTTTGTGGTGACAAAAACGCTGTACTCTTATTTGAAGACTTAATTACTCAATTGCGTCGTGATGGTACAAGCTGTGGCGCACGTTTGTGTGTGGTTGCCGATAACGTGCCTGTAGGGTGGGGTGAACCTGTTTTTGACCGTTTAGATGCCGATATTGCCCATGCCATGATGAGCATTAATGCAGTTAAAGCGGTAGAGATTGGTGATGGTTTTGCGGTGGTTGAACAGTTAGGGCATCAAGCACGAGATGAGCTAACGCCTCAAGGCTTTACTGCTAATCATTCGGGTGGTGTACAAGGTGGTATTTCGAGTGGTCAACAAATTATGGTGTCAATTGCTTTAAAACCAACGTCGAGTATTACTACCGCAGGCCAAAGTATTGACCTAGAAGGCAATCCCATCGAGATGCTCACCAAAGGCAGACATGACCCCTGTGTGGGTGTGCGGGCAACGCCAATTGCTGAGGCAATGTTGGCGATTGTATTGATGGATCACTTTTTGCGTCATCGCGCTCAAAACGCCGATGTTGTACCGCCGTTAGCACCAATTGCTTCTAGCTCCTCCACCTGATAAGGGGGGGGTTAGTTGCCATCACGCAGAACCCCACCCTAACCCTCCCCTTAGCAAGGGAGGGAACATTTTTATATTCCAAATCACACAAGGCATTTTTAAATGATACAAAAAGACAATTTTAGAGCCATGTTGGTGAGCTTAGGATTTAGTGAACAAAAACAAGTATTAAGTAAATTTTTTGCTAATTCTGAGTGCGAGTTAAAAGTCGATTTTGTACAAGAAAAACTGATGTATCCCGAAGATAAAGGCTTAAAAATTAATGAGCGACAAACGTGTAATTTTGCATCCTCCGAAAATGCGGTTGTGTTTGAGTGCGTGTATCGTCTATTAGACAAAGGTTATAAGCCTCAACATATTGAGTTAGAGCCTAAGTGGAAAGTAGGACATGGCGCAAGTGGTGGCCGTGCCGATATTTTAGTAAAAGACCAGCAAAATACACCGTTACTAATTATTGAATGCAAAACCTTTGGCAAAGAGTTTGATAAAGCATGGAAGGATACTTTAGCCGATGGCGCACAATTATTTAGTTATATTGAACAAGAAAAAGCCACGCAATTTGTGTGTTTATATGCCAGCGAATTTGACGAGAAAGCCAATATCATCAAACTACAACAAAGAATTATCTCCGCCAAAGACAATGCCAAAATTTTAGAAGAAAACCCTAAATTAGCGTCATTTGCCAAAGCCGACAACAATAAGCAACGCTTTAAAGTGTGGAAAGATACCTATCAACAAGAGTTTACCGAAACAGGCATTTTTGAAGAAAACATTTTGCCGTATCACATTGGTAAAGAAAAATACACGCTCGCCCAAGACACCAAAACCATTGACGCGATGGACATTAAAGGCGCGTATCACCGTTTTAGAACCATTTTGCGTAAACACAACGTCTCACGCCGAGAAAATGCCTTTGAAGTGTTGGTTAATTTGTTTTTGTGCAAAATTGTCGATGAAATCGAAAACCCCAACGACTTAAAATTTTATTGGAAAGGCATTGCGTTTGATAACTACTTTGACTTAGTTGACCGCCTGCAAAAACTCTACAAGACAGGCATGGAGCAATTTTTAAATCAAGATATTGTGTATGTTAGCAATGACGAAATAGACAACGCATTTTGGACAGTAAAAGAAAAAAATAATGCCACCAAAATCCGCATCAAAGAAATTTTTAGAGAATTGAAGTTTTATAAAGGCTTAGATTTTGAGTTTATCAAAGTATTCAACAAAGCGTATTTTGATAAAAACGCCAAAATTTTGTTAGAAATCATTCAAATGTGGCAAGGTTTGCGTTTGACCAGTAGTGGCCAAAATCAATTTTTGGGCGATATGTTTGAGTATTTTCTCGACAACGGGATTAAACAAAGTGAAGGACAATTTTTTACGCCTGTACCGATTTGTAAATTTATCGTGTCTGCCTTGCCTTTAGAGCATCTGGTTGCAACACACAGCGAACCGATTAGGGCGATTGACTACGCCTGTGGTTCGGGGCATTTTTTGACCGAATATGCACAGCAAATTCCATCATTACTAAAACAAATCAAGCAAATAGATAACCCAGCACCGTATTATCAACACATTTACGGCATAGAAAAAGAAGACCGTTTGGCCAAAGTTGCCAAAGTATCGGCGTTTATGTACGGACGCAAAGAAATTCACATTATTGATGCGGATGCACTTGTGCCGCATGACGACATTAAAGAAGCAGGGTTTAATGTTCTTATTGCTAATCCTCCGTTTGCGGTTGAAGACTTTTTGCTGACGGTTGACGAAGAACACCGCGAAAAATATACCCTGATGAGTACGGTTAATGACGTTGGTAATAAAAATATTCAATGTTTCTTTTTGGAACGCGCTCAACAATTGCTGGCAGCGAATGGCGTAATGGGGGTGATTGTTCCTAGTTCGGTGTTGTCTAATTCTGACAGTATGCACATTGCCACCCGTGAGATTTTGCTCAAGTATTTTGATTTTATTAGCATTACCGAATTGGGTAACAATACTTTTGGCAAAACAGGCACAAATACCGTTATTTTGTTTTTGCGTCGCAAAGCGCAACGTCCAGAAGCTGCCGAGCATTACTTTAATCGGGTAAAAAACTTTTTTGAAGATTGGACAGATGAGTCCGCCAGTGCAGGTGGTGCGTATTTAGACACGGACGTAGTACGCCAGTATTGCGCTCATACAGGCATTGATTACACGCATTATCAAACTTTACTACTGGGTAATGCCAGTGGCGAGTTGTTGGCGTATGAAATGTTTTGTGATTATCGCGCCGATTTTGACGGGCTAACCGAGATTAAAAAACTTAAAGAAAATAAGGCGTTTAAGGCTAAAACAAAAACCGAGCAAGCCGCAGAATTACAGCAACGCTTTAGCTTGTATTTAAAGGCCATTGAGCAAAACAAGCTGTATTACTTTATGCTCACTTACAATAACCCGTGCAACGTTGTGTTGGTCAAAAGCCCTGCCGATAACAAAGAGCAAAAGAAGTTTTTGGGTTATGAGTGGAGTGGGGCAAAAGGTAGCGAAGGGGTGATTTATAACGGTGGCGATACGGTGTACGACATCAGCACCCCCATGTTTGACCCTAAAGACCGCAATAATGAGAGCAAAATTAGTTACATAGTGCGGCAAAATTTTTTGGGGCAAGCGGTGACAATTCCAGCCGATTTGCAAGCGCACGTTAGCCAAGCCAAATTGACCGATTTATTGGACTTTAGCCGTAAAGATTTTAATAAGGCGTTTTCGTTGACGGTGAAAAAGGCGAGTGTGGTTGAAAGTAAATATCCTTTGGTTGTATTAGGTAAGATTGTGGATGTTCTTATTGGTGGTACTCCGCCAAGAGCCATTAGCAAGTATTTTGAAGGCTCGAATTTATGGGTTTCAATTTCAGAAATGAATGGCAATGTCATTTCTGATACGAAGGAAAAAATTACAGATGAAGGTGTTGCAAAATCTAATGTAAAGCTAATTCCAAAAGGAACAACGTTATTGAGCTTTAAACTATCAATAGGCAAAACCGCAGTTGCGGGAGCAGATTTATATACGAATGAAGCTATTGCAGGACTAATCCCAAAGGACAGCAACGTAATTTCAAACCAATATTTGTATTGCTTGTTTAATGCCAAGACAATTGATTTAAGTACGGGAAACAATGCAATAGGGAAAAGTTTAAACAGTAAGTTTTTACGAGAGGAGCTAAAAATTCCTCTCCCTCCTTTAAACATTCAACAAGAGATTGTAGCGGCTCTTGAAGCGTTCGAGAGAGATAAAAATCAACTGATGATTGATGGTATTTCTATGAAAGATTTTGAGGCTTTGGTTAAACAACGCAAAAACGAGATTGTTAAAAGCTTTTTATAGGTTTTGTTGCCAAAATAGCCTCCGCACAACGCATTATTGACAATGCACCTGCCCAAAACAGGCGGTTTTAAAACAGTATTTATAAAAAGCGTTTCCCTCCCCTAATTTAGGGGAGGGTTAGGGTGGGGTCTGTGTTATGGCAAATAACCCCCTCCCAGCCTCCCCCTTAGCAGGTGGAGGAGAAATACTTCTTAAAAGGATTTTTATATGAAACAACAACTTTTTAACCGTCCCGAATATACACAACGTCGCCAAGAATTACGCAAAAATCAAACGGCCACCGAGCAAATACTTTGGCAAGCCATACGCGGCAAACAACTAGGTGTAAAGTTTAGGCGGCAGCATGGCATAGGCCATTATATTGCTGATTTTTATTGTGCCGAATGTCATTTAGTCATTGAAATAGATGGAGATAGCCACTTTAATCCACAAGCGCAAGTTTATGACAAAATTCGTGATGAGTTTATGCAAAATAGTGGTATTAAAGTAATACGCTTTACCAATCACGATATTTGCTATAATTTAGCCAATGTACTTGATTGTATTAAAAAATATGTATTAATTCCTCCCCCAATGTAGGGGAGGGTTAGGGTGGGGTTTAAATCCCCCTCTCCTTAGTAAGGAGAGGGTCGGGGTGAGGTCAATCCCCTCCCAACCTCCCTTATTAGGTTGAGGGTTTTTAGACATAAAAAAGCCCTCTTATTGCGAGGTAAGGAGATAGTGAGCTCGACGATGAAAAGGAGAAAAACATCGACGGCACACCCAACGCAAAAGAGGGCAGACGCTTTTAATCATAGACAAAATAAAGCACGATGCAAGCTAACCTACTAAAACACTACATTTAAATTGCGTAAATTTTTTATCCACTTGGCGCAGCTATGGCATTTTCTTCTTCGTTAGCATGGCGTTTATCGGCTTTTTATTTTTTTTATTTTGCCGTATTAGGCGGCTTTATGCCCTATTGGGGCTTATACCTTAAAAACCAACATTTTGATGAAGCAGCGATAGGCCAGTTATTGGCTATTAGTATGCTAACCCGTATTTTTGCGCCCAGCTTTTGGGGTTATTTGGCCGACTCTACAGGTAAGCGTATTGAGTTAGTGCGCTTAGGCGCGTCGATGGTTACCCTCTTTTGGGTTGGCATCTTTTTTGTGGGGCAGAGTTTTTGGCTCATGGCGGCGGTGCTATTTAGTTATAGTTTTTTTCAAAATGCCATTTTAGCGCAGTTTGAAGCAGTCACAATGTATCACTTACAATCCAGTCGTGCCGATTATGGCAAAATTCGCTTATGGGGTTCATTAGGATTTATTGCCACCGTTGCAGGTTTGGGGGTGTTGTTTGATTGGGTAGCTATTTCATGGCTGCCACTTACGTTATTACTGTGTGCATTTGTTGCCGCAGCGATTAGTTTTTATATTCCACCGCCGCCTGTGCAAATCAGCCACGCCCTTAAAAAACCATTATTAGACACCCTTAAACAAAGCAAAGTGTGGCGATTTTTAGTGGTGCATTTTTTATTGCAACTGTCTCATGCGCCGTATTACAGTTTTTTTAGTGTGTATTTAGAAGAAAAGGGCTACAGCCGTACTATCATTGGTTTTTTGTGGTCATTAGGCGTGTTGGCCGAAGTAGTCGCTTTTACCCAAACACAGCGTTTGTTAAGTAAGTTTAGTGAATATAATTTAATTCAATGCTGTTTGCTATTAGCCGCAATACGCTGGTTTGCTATTGCGTGGGCAGTTGATATTCCTAGCATTTTATGGGCTGTGCAATTGCTACACGCCTTTAGTTTTGCGGTATTTCATGCGTTGGCGATGCAGTTTATTTTTAGAGAGTTTGAGCCACAACAACAAGGTCAAGGACAAGCATTTTACAGTGCCTTATGGGGCTTAGGTGTGGCGATTGGTTCATGGCTCACAGGCATGGTGTGGTTAAGTTGGGGTGCAGATATGATTTATAGCGTTGCGGCACTGTGTTGTGTGTGTGCTATGCTAATCATTAATAATTACAATACACTTGTGCATAAATAGTTACGATTGACTCACTTAGAGCCACAATAAACCGTTAAAATGCGTGCCTTTATTGATTGCTAATATAGGTTTTTTGTAATGGTCAAAACGCTAACTAAAGCCAAATCCCTGCTACCTACAAATGATTCTGAGGCGTTTTATGACCAAATTGAGCAAGAGTTTGAGGCTATTAAACAGCGTTATCGTGCCAAATTAGGTGCAGAAGACGTGGCGTATATTAAAGGATTACGCTTTAAATCTCGTATATTTGAAGTGTTAGGACGAGGCTTGTTATGGACGAGCCGTAATCCACTCACTTTTGGTGCAGGCGTAGGTTTAATTTGGTTGCATCGTAATATCGAAGCCATCGAAATCGGTCATAATGTATTACACGGCCAATATGATTATTTTGAAGAAATCCCTCAATTTCATTCGCGCAATTTTAAATGGAAAGCTCCTATTGATGAAGAGGGCTGGCGTAGAGAACACAACGCCATGCACCATGTACATACCAATGTGTACGAAAAAGACCCCGATCTTAATCATGGGTTATTGCGTACCAATGATTTAGTCCCGTGGCAAAAAGCCCATTTGTGGCAAGTGCCACTGTATTTTGGTGTGGTTTATCCAACCATGCTGTATCGTTTTAATGCCCAAAACTTAGGCTTTACCCAAGAATTCCGCGAAAAAGCCTTTGATACAGGCAATCAAGGGTATGCGGTGGTCGATACCGATTATGCCACCGAGGCACAACGCCAAAAAATGCACCAACGCTCGGTTAATCGCGTGTTGTTTAAAGAGTATTTAGTGTTTCCTGCTTTAGCCAAATTAACTGGCCATTCCGCCCTAAAAGTATTAGCAGGCAATTTATTGGCTGATGCCATTAATAATTATTGGATTGGTTTAACCATTCAAGCCACACATTTTACCGAGCCTTTGCAGGACGAAAATGCCATTGACCACAAAGGCCGTTGGTATTTATCGCAGTTAAATTCGTCGGTTAATTTTAAGGGTAATCGTTGGCAAAGTATTTTATGGGGACACCTTAACTATCAAATTGAGCATCATTTGTTTCCCGATATTCCCGCGCATCGTTACCCTGATATGGCCGTTGAGGTAAAAGCCTTATGCAAAAAATACGACTTAAGCTACAAATGTAATCCTAGTTGGGGCAAAGCGATTAAAAACTATGTCGCTGTTTTTTGGAAATATTCCTTTCCTACAAAAAAATAATGATTGCTGCTTAATTAACACCGCACTTCGACTCCGCTCAGTGAGCATTTGAGGCCATGTTTAGGATTTTTTATGCTTAGTACCTTGTTACGCCATGCCAATATATGGGCATTACAAACCTTTGACCGTGACTGGATTGATTATATTGCCAGTAACACCATGACCGATGTGAATCGTTGGCTTAACGATTTTATTTGGACATACGATTTGCAAGCACTCGTCACCCAAATTACGCATCAAAACGATAATGCAGTAACACTTCATTTGCTGCCTAATCAACATTGGAAAGCCTTTAAAGCAGGGCAGTATGTCGAAGTGACTGTAGAAGTTAATGGCCAAGCACATCGGCGTTATTACAGTTTATCACCCATGAAGCCTGATGGTACATTTAGTATTACCATCAAAAAAGTGCATGATGGTGTGGTTTCTACATGGCTTAATGAGCAATTACGTGTTGGCCAATGCCTTAAATTAGCTTTGCCGCAAGGCGACTTTGTGTATAAGCAGCAAGCCAAAGTATTTTTTATTTGTGCTGGCTCAGGTATTACGCCCTGTTATTCGATGGTGAGTGATTTATTGCAGCAACAAGCACCTGTTGATATGCAAGTTTATGCTCAGTTTTCGCAAGCCAATGAAGTAATCTTTGCCCAAGAGTTAGCACAATGGCCAAATCAAGGCGTGCCAGTACAGTTGGCTTTTTCTCAAGCTCAGCAAACGCCTAGTCCTGTTCTAAATGCTCAAAATTTATTAACACAATATCCCGATTTATTAGAGCGAGACGTGTATTTATGCGGCCCAACGGGTTTTATGGATAACATTATTGCAGCATTGGTGGCGGCTAATTTTAATTTAGCAAAATTGCATTGTGAGCGATTTGAAGCGGCCAGCCATGACTATCAAGGTGCGCTAGATTTTAGTGTGACTCAACCTAGTATCTACTTTAAACATATTAATAAACATATACAGTTAGGTGTACAAGACGAGGGTAAAACTTTGTTAGCGGTGGCACAAAAATATGGTGTTAATTTAGAGTCGGGTTGTCAAAAAGGTATGTGTGGCTCATGCAAGTTGACATTAAAAGAAGGCAAAATTAGTGGCAATCAATTAGGGCAAGCGGTGTATTTATGTACTTCTTACCCCGATTCGGCACATATTGTATTAGATGCGTAGGTTTTGGTTGTTTTGTTTAATTTGAAAGTATTCCCTCCCTTAATTTAGGGGAGGGCTAGGGTGGGGTTTTATCAGGTGGAGCAGAATTAATCACGAACTCACTTTAAAACTCCCCACACAACTCGGCAAGGCGGGAGCAATCGCTTCGGCAACACGCTCGCCAAAATCAACGCCAATAGTATTCATGGCCACGACTCTAGCGGCAAAGTATTTTTGTCCTACGGGGCTTTGAGCAAATTGTAAATACGTTATTACATCTGCTTCACTCACATTGTCATATAAGTGGGCTAAAGCACGTTCAATTTGCGCTTCCATAAAATTAGCTTTATTACGTTTGGCCACATTTAAACTAATATGTGAACCCGGTATTTGCATAATCGCCAAACAATCGTAACTATCTAAACGTGTAATTAAGGCATCAGCACTACTCATAAAAATACGATGTAATGCCGCTTGTAATTGAGTTGCCGTCACTATTTTTTGATGGTTTGAAATAGACGGCGTGTTGATGTTAATACGTTCTTTAAAACTGCTTTCGGCATTTAAAATGGCTTGGCCTACACTCGATTGATAAAAATCAATCACTTGCTGCATCTCATTGCCTGTTAGTTGAGTCGATAAGGCTTGCTGTAATTGGGTGTTGGTATAAGGATAATTAACGGTTGCTTCAATGCTTTGTTGTACTTGATTTAAAAACTTTTGTGGAATCCACTCTTTGATTTCGGGATCATACAACGGTGCTTCTAAATAAAATAATGGGTTACGAAATTGACTCACTTGAACTAACTGTGCCGCATTAGCTTGAGGTGGCGGCAGGGGTGTTGGCACACTTTGGCAAGCAGTTAAAAATATGACACTTAGGGCAAATAATTTTTTCATATTATTGATTCTGTTAAAGGCGTATTAGCCAATCAGCATATCAACAATTGGGCTTATGTAAAATAGCTAACATAGCACTGGCTGCGCGTGACAAAGTACGTCTTGGGTGGTACACCACACCCAACTGACGCTGCATATTAACGCCTGTTATTGGCAAAATAACCATTTCGTCATTGGTCATATTGGCAGGTAACACACTCCACCCTAAACCAATAGAAACCATCATTCTAATAGTCTCTAAATAATTAGTGGTCATACTGACATTAAGTTCTAAACCTGCTTGTTTAAATAGTTCGGCGGCAATTTGGCGGGTAAAAGTATTTAACGATGGCAAAATAGCAGGGTGAGCCGTTAAATCATCAAGATGTAACGGTGTTTTTTGTGCCAGAGGATGATCTTTTCCTGCAACAAAAGCCAATGGGTCATCCCAAATTTTTTGGGCAATTAAGCGATTATCGGCACTGGGTGGCAGGGTCACAATCCCTAACTCTAAATCACCATTTAATACCGCATCAAAAGCCGCTTCGGAGTCAATAAACTGAATATCTAAACGTACTTTTGGGTAAGTTTGCGAAAATGCGCGCAAAGTGGCAGGTAAACGATGTAAGCCTATATGATGCGATGTGCCAATATTGAGTACACCTGTCACTTCGCCCTCTAAGGTGGCCACACTGTTTTTAATATCTTCAAAATCGAGTAACCATTGACGAGAACGAGGCAGTAGTGCGCGTCCAGATTCGGTTAACTGCACTCTACGTCCTACACGGTCAAACAAGTTTACAGCTAGCGTTTGTTCTAAATTTTGAACCCGTTTACTTACCGCAGGTTGCGTTAAATGCAGCTTTTCGGCCGCCAAAGAAAAGGACTCAAAACGAGCCACTTCTATAAAGGCGGCTAAATCGGCAGTATTCATGGTGTTCGATGCCTTTATAAACGTCCCCTCCCTTAACTTAGGGGAGGGTTAGGGTGGGGTTTTGTTTATTAACCCCCTCCCAGCCTCCCCCTTATTAGGTGGAGGAACTACTTATTAACAATTTATCCGTTCCTAACCAAGCACGTAATTCTTGATAAACACGTTCATCATCTAATAAACGTAAATGGTTAATCTCGGTTAATAAAACCCGTTTAATTTTGGGTGCGCTTAATACATCACCTTGTTCGTCTTGGGCTAAAGCACTAGACACAGGCACAATACCATCACCAATCCAGTTTTCGGTATGTTTTTCATCCCATGCACTGGCTAATAATAAATGGCTCACCGACTCAGGCAAATGCGGCACAATATTATCGGCAGTTAAACGTCCATAACGTAAATCTTTAATACCACGACTACGAATATTACCCAAACGCATTAACGGGCGAGTATAAGGTGTATGGCTTAATAAGTTATTAAACTTATTACCCACACGCTCCCACGGTGCGCCTAAGTGTGGCGAGCCTAAATAAGCGGCATGACTAACTCGATTAAGCCAAGTGTGTTGCTGTACTTCTGCCCAATGGCTCGCACTACGAATTAACAAGCCGCCCATGCTGTGACCAATCAATATTAACGGTGTGCCTTTTTGAGCAAAGTTTGCTTGTAGCAAGTCGGCCAGTTCTTCGCCATTAGCATGAATAGCTCGGCCTGTATTGTAACGTAACCACGCCACTTTATAGCCCATTTGAGCTAGCTCGTTATAAAAGCGCACATGATTGGTCGATTGTTGCCACTCTAAATCGCTGTGACACAAACCATGTAAAAAAATAATATGACCTTTAGCGGGTTCTTGCGCCCATGCCGCCATATCTAAAACATCGCCGTTTTCGCTACGCAAGGTAATAGGCGTAGCCAATGGGCTATCCCATGTTTCTAGTTTGTCGCCACACACGCCATTCAGCGCAGCTTGGGTGCGTATAGCAAGCGTTTGATTAAATTCGGTTTGATGTGCAGTAAACATTTTGCTGATTTTGGCAATTAAAGCAAAACTACCTGCCACAATACGATACGGAAATGGCGCGTAACGTGCATTAGCTTGATGCTCTTTATTAAGCGGCGAAGGTAAATACGTAATGGTACTGTGCATTTCTGCCACCAAGTGAGTTAACTCTTGTGCGCTACGCATAGCCACATGAATAATTGCACTCGCATCTTGAATACTCTTGCTGTATTTAGAGCTAACAGGGCTTGAGTTTTCGGGTGTGTCAGACATGACTAATCTCTTTTGGTGTACAGTTGTTCACTAATTTAGATGGCTTAATATAACTTGTCAAGCAGGATGTTTGTTTTTTGTGCTAATCGACAGGTGCGCTTAAAGAGGATAGACTCAGTTTTTAGGTGATTTTAATAATTAAATACTAATCCGCACGGATGCAGAATTCACTGTATCGGGCTATATTTATAACAAGAGTGGAGGATGTATGTTGTTAGTGCGCGTGTTGTCTTTGGCGATTTTAGGGGGAAGCGTGATACTTAGCACGTCTGTTCAAGCTGCGCCATTACAAATTTGTTTAGATAAAAACTTTAATGCTCCTTTTGTATATGCCGAAAAAATTAAAGGGGCTGGTCAACTACGAGGTTATTCGTTAGAGCTTATTAAAATAATTATGGAAAAAACGCAAACGCCGTATGCAATTAAAAGTTTGACTCAAACAGACATAGACTCAAAAATACAAAATAAGAGCCCAAATGCAGGTTGTGATATTATTTTAGATGTGAATAAAAATGTAAGCCACGATAACTATTTAATGCTAACAAATCCTATTTATAGTTTACATTATGACTTAGTCTATAATTGGGAAAGTTATATGACAGGCTTAGGTATTAAAAGCTTATCTGAAGCAAATAAATTTAAAGTCTGTGGCGTAAAAAATGTAGATTATGGCGCAGTTTCTAAAGCTTTAAACATACAAGCATTAAATAGTATTAAGATGCCGTCTTTAATATAAAGACCAAAGAGTGCGAAGTGTTTGTGGCAGAAAGTGTTAGTATGAGGTACGGACAACGTGCTAATCAATATCAAGTTCCCCCTGTAGGGTGTGTTCGTTTAGCAGGTACCGAAAAAGCCTATCATATAGGGGTCGCTAAACATGTTGTGGGTGCAGCAACTGTCGTTGCTAGTATGCAAAAAGCATTACTAGAATCAGCTAAAGAAATGGCGAGTTTGGCTGAAGAATACGATATTAACCCCACTACGTGCCAGCAAACTCTAAATATCAATTAGAGTATTTATTATGCGTGCAATGGCTTATGTGGGTCTTGTCGCTTTGTTTTTATCAACTAACAGCATAGCTGGCTCTGCGTTAAGTATTTGTGTCGATGAAAATCCGTGGCCACCTTATACCTATTGGGATAAATCTGCCCAAGAGCCAGTATTTAATGGTTATACCTTCACTTTAGCTAGTACCGTACTAGCCCGACTAAATCAGCCTTATGATATTCAACGACTACCGTGGTCAGAGGTACATACTCGCGCAAAAACAGCGGCACTAGGTGCAGGCTGTGACATGATATTAGATATTAGTGCTACTCTAGAACGCCAACAATACCTCTATTTTACCCAACCCATTTATCAGCTTTATTATAGTTTGGTGTATAGCAAACAAATATTCAGTATACTAAATATACCCGAATCTAAAAATATAAAAAATTATAAAATATGTGGTGTAGATAGTTATAATTATGGTGTATTAGAAAAGAAATTAGATATTATCCGTGAATCGTCTATACAAGCTGTTTTAAATAAATTAAAAAATAAACAATGTGATTTTTTTGCGGTCGAAGCCCCTGTATTACAGTACGGAATTAAAATGGGTTTGTATCAATTTAATGATATGGGTTGTGTAGATTTAGAAGATGTAACTAGAAAAAGTTATCGTTTGGCTGTAGCAAAACGATATCCTAATGCAGAGCAGTTAATAACAAGCATTAATATGCAAATAGGGCAACTAAGAAAAGAAGGTGAAATAGCCAAAATGGCACAAAATCATGGGGTGGCTAGTGATGTCTGTAAGGGGCAAATTACCTTAGGTCAATAAAAAAGAGCCGCACACTGAACGGAGTCGAAATATTTTTAAACATACTACATTTCTTTAAACTAAAAAATCATCAACATCCCTAAAAGTCATGGTTATAATTGGCCTATTATTTTAAAGGCATTTGGAGAGTATGGTGATTAAAGTCGGTATTGTGGGTGGTACAGGTTATACAGGCGTTGAATTATTACGTTTATTGGCGCAGCACCCTGAAGTTGAATTAAAAGCCGTTACATCACGCACCGAGGCTGGAATGCCTGTTTCACAAATGTATCCTAATTTACGTGGTCGTGTTGATTTGCCCTTTAGTGAGCCAACCCTCGAAAATTTAGGCTCGTGTGATGTGGTTTTTTTTGCTACGCCCAATGGTGTGGCCATGAAACAAGTCCCCGAACTACTCGCACACGGCGTAAAAATTATAGATTTAGCGGCCGACTTTCGTTTAAAAGACCCTGCTCAATGGCAGCAGTGGTACGGTATGCCGCATACCAGTGAAGATTTACTAGCCGAAGCAGTGTATGGGTTGCCCGAAGTCAACCGCGAAGCCATCAAAACGGCACGTTTAGTGGCCAATCCGGGTTGTTATCCAACAGCAGTGCAATTAGGTTTTTTACCGTTATTAAAAGCAGGTTTGATTGATAGTCAAAGTTTAATTGCCGATGCTAAGTCAGGCGTGTCGGGTGCAGGGCGCAAAGCCGAAGTAGCCACTTTGTTATGTGAAGCAGGTGATAGCTTTAAAGCCTATGGTGTGGCAGGGCATAGACATTTACCCGAAATAAAGCAAGGTTTAGCCAATATGACTGGTGCGCCTGTAGGCTTAACCTTTGTACCACATTTATTACCGATGATTCGTGGTATTCATGCCACCCTGTATGCGCGTTTAACCGCTGATATCCCTGATATTCAAGCCTTATACGAGCAGACTTACCAGCATGAAGCCTTTGTTGATGTGTTGCCTGCTGGCAGTCACCCCGAAACACGTTCGGTACGTGGTGCTAATATGTGCCGTATGGCAGTACATCGTCCTCAAGGTGGTAACACGGTGGTTATTTTGTCAGTAATTGATAATTTGGTTAAAGGTGCGGCAGGTCAGGCTGTGCAAAATATGAATATTATGTGCGGCTTACCCGAAACCACAGGCTTAAATCATATCGCGTTATTACCGTAGTTTTTTAAAAGGTGCATTTATGTGGCAGAGTAGACGTAAACAACGTTTCAAAAGTTATATCAATGCACCGATAACGCAGCATTTGTTAGGATGGAGCTTGGTTGCGGTTTTGGGATTAGTGTTAAATGCAGTCGGTTTTTTTTATTGGGGATACGATTATAGTTTACAAAGTGTGGGTGCAACGGCGGTAGAGGTTAAACAGCTAAAGCAACAAGCAACGACCCAAAAGCAACGTATTGCACAGCTTGAGCTACAAGTGGCCGAAGCACAGCAGAGTGTTGATATTGCACAGCAAATTACCCAAAAATTACAACAAGACAATAAAAATCAGTTGGCTAGTGTGGCTGATATGCAAGAGCAAATTATGGTGTATCAGCGTTTGCTTGGAGCTAAAGGGGTAAATACCTCTCTCAATATTGATAGCGTTAAAGTTTATAAAAGCCCACAAGGTCAATATCAATATCGCGCTTTATTAATTCAAAATCAAAATAATCAACAACAAGTCACAGTCAGAGTATCACTTCGTGTTATTGGTGTTGCCAAAAATAAAAGTGTGGTTATCCCTCCTCAAGAAGTCTCTTTGCAGTATTTTAAAAGTGTCACAGGTGAAATAGTGTTACCTCCAAACTTTGTGGCCGATAGCATCGAAATTACCGCTCAAACATCGGGTAAAAAAGCCGTTAAAGTACAAAAAAAGTTTAAGTGGGATGTTGCGACTTAAGTTGTCGTTTATTTTTTAATGACCCCATGTTTCTTGTTTTGACTGTATCGTCACGCTTAAACTCCCTGTAGGATACAAGCTAATTTGTCTGTATTTTGGGAGTTGGTTATGTCTGTGTACTCACAGCCATTCATGGTGGTTCGTTATTCATCCTTTTTTTTAATTGCTTTGGCATTGAGTGCTTGTAACAAAACACCGCAAGGCGCAGCACCACAAGGTATGCCAGCAATGCCACCACCCGAAGTGGCGGTCATTACCGTAAAAGCCCAAAACACGCCCGTTCATTTTGAATACACTGCACAGGTGGCAGCCTCTAAAGAAGCAGAAATTAGAGCGCGAGTGTCGGGCATTTTATTAAAAAAACGTTATCAAGAAGGCCAAGCCATTAGTGCAGGGCAGCCATTATTTGTATTAGATTCGGCAAATTACGAAGCGGTAGTCAATAATTTAGAGGCGCAGCTTGCCAGTATGCAGGCACGTTTAAATCAGGCCGAGCGTAATTTATCGCGTATTAAACCGCTATGGGAACAAAAAGTCGTTTCTCAAAAAGACTATGACGATACCGTGTCAGCACTACAAATTAGTCAAGCAGACCTTAAAGGCGTACAGGCACAAATTAAACAAGCACGTTTAAATGTGTCTTATACCCAAATCAATGCGCCAATATCGGGTGTGGTTGGTCTTACTCAAAAAAATGAAGGCACGTATATTACGGGTTCAGATGTTTTATTAACCACCATTAGTCAGCTTAATCCGATTCATGTCTATTTTGGTTTGCCCGATGTAGAGCAACAAAAAATTCGCACCCTAACAGCCAATGGCTTATTTAAAGCTCCTAGCAATAATCAGTATGTTGCCAAAATTAAGCAAGCCGATGGTTCTTTTTATGGCATAACGGGTGTTGTTTCGTTTACCGATGTGGCCGTTAACCCCAATACAGGCACAACCCAAGCGCGTGCCGAATTAGCTAACCCTCAATATCAATTACGCGCAGGACAGTTTGTGCATGTGGTATTAGAAGGTGGCGAGCGTCTTAATGCCTTAACTGTGCCGCAACGGGCAGTCATCGAAGGGCCAATGGGCAAAATGGTGATGGTGGTTAACAAAGAAAATAAAATTGAACCTCGTCCCGTTAACGTGGGTGAGTGGGCAACAATCAATAATGTCGAATCATGGGTTATTGATAGCGGTTTACAAGAAGGTGAGCGCGTGTTGGTTGATGGCTTGTTTAAAGCAATGCCCAATTCGGTGGTTAATCCTGTAGATGCCGCGACTTTAGCCGCAAAAACACCATCTGCCCCAACTGCTGCCCAATAAGGAGACTGCCGTGTTAGCTCGTTTCTTTATTACTAAACCTGTTTTTGCCATGGTGTTGTCTATCTTCATCACCTTGGCAGGATTGGCGGCAATGCGTAATTTGCCCATTGCTCAATATCCCGAAATTGCCCCACCTGTTATTCAGGTGACTGCTGTTTATCCTGGTGCCTCTGCCGAAGTGGTAGAGCAAACCGTTGCTGCACCGTTAGAAAATCAAATTAATGGTGTCGATAATATGTTGTATATGAGTTCAACCTCTACTTCTCAAGGGGTTGTAACTATTAGCGTGACGTTTGATATTGGCACTGATGCCGACCAAGCAGCACAAAATGTTAATAATCTAGTTAAGCAGGCCGAAGCGCGTTTGCCACAAGAAGTGCGTCGTCAAGGGGTAACGGTTACTAAAGGCTCATCAAGCTTTTTACAAGTGGTTGCGTTTTATGCGCCCGATGGTCGCTATGATGATATGTACACCAGTAACTACGTAACGCTTAATGTCTTGGATGCGTTAAAACGTGTTAAAGGCACAACCAATGTGCAAATTTTTGGTGCTAAAGATTATGCGATGCGTGTCTGGCTTAAACCCGACCGTTTAGCGCAACTTAAACTCACTACTCAAGAAATTGTCGCCGCTATTAATGAGCAAAATGGTCAATTTGCCGTAGGTAAAATTGGTCAGCAGCCCACAGCTCAAGGTCAAGAATTAGTTTATACCATCACCACCAAAGGCCGTTTGTCAGAGGCGAGTGAGTTTGAAAATATCTTATTACGCTCTAATAGTGACGGCTCTTCTTTACGCCTAAAAGATGTGGCGCGTGTGGAGTTAGGTGCTAAAGATTACGACTTTATTGGTCGTATCAATGGCAAACCTGCCACCTTGGTTGGTATTTTCTTACAACCCAGTGCTAATGCTTTAGAAGTCGGTGATAACGTCAAACAAACCTTGACTCAATTGTCAGGGCGTTTTCCTCAAGGTTTAAGTTATTCCATCGCCTATGACACTACTCGCTTTGTCGAAGTTTCGATTCGTGAAGTGTTAAAAACTTTAGCCGAAGCGATGGTGTTAGTTTTTTTAGTGGTATTCGTGTTTTTACAAAATTGGCGTGCCACACTGATTCCAACGGTAGCTGTACCTGTTTCGTTAATAGGCACCTTTGCAGGCTTATATTTATTGGGTTATTCGATTAACAGCTTAACCTTATTTGGCATGGTGTTAGCGATTGGTATTGTGGTTGATGATGCGATTGTGGTACTCGAAAACGTCGAACGCATTATGCACGAAGAGCATCTCTCTGCTTATGATGCCGCTATTAAAGCCATGCACGAGGTCACTAGCCCCATTATTGCCATTGTTTTAGTGTTGTGTGCGGTGTTTGTGCCTATTGGTTTTTTAGGTGGTTTAACGGGCGAATTGTATCGACAATTTGCGGTGACGATTGCTATTGCAGTGGTTATTTCAGGTATTGTCGCTCTTACCTTAACACCTTCATTATGCGTGCTGATTCTAAAGCGTGAACACAAAGCTTTAGGTGGTTTTTTTACAGGGTTTAATAAAGTTTTTGCACGTATTACGCATCATTATGTGGGTGGTGTTACATGGATGATTCGTCGTGGAGCGATTGCCGCTTTGTTATTTATAGGCATGGTCGCGGTGGCGGTAGGGTTATGGAAGATTACCCCAAGTAGTTTAGTGCCAGACGAAGATCAAGGTTATTACATCAGCGCGGTTATTCTGCCAGATGGCGCGACCTTGCAACGTACCGACAAAGTGGTGCAAGAAGTGCTACAAATTATCAAAAGTAATCCAGCCAACCAAGATGTGGTGGCCTTTACAGGCTTTGACTTTTTAGGCGGTGGTTTTCGTAACAATGCAGCAACCATTTTTGTAACCCAAAAACATTGGGACGAACGCCAAGTTAGCACACAACAACTCGTTGGTGAGTTGTTTATGAAAACAGCTCATATTAAAGAAGCGCTTGTTTTGGCTTTTAACCCACCACCCATTATGGGTTTAGGTCAGGCAGGCGGTTTTGAATTTTATATTCAAAATCGGGGCGAAGGCGGTGCAGCCAAATTAGCCGAAGTGATGGGGCAGTTTATGGCGGCGGCCAACCAAAATAAAAACTTGGGTGGTGTACAAACTTTATGGCGTGCCAATAGCCCACAATTACGGGTTGATGTTGACCGCCAAAAAGCGCATGCCATGGGCGTAAATTTAAATAATGTTTATGACACCTTAGCGGCAACATTAGGTTCTTATTATGTCAATGACTTTAATAAATATGGCCGTACATGGCAGGTGTTAATGAGTGCCGAACCAAGCTATCGCGCCAAACCTGACGATATTGGCCAAGTATGGGTACGCTCCGATAAAGGCGAGATGATTCCCTTATCTTCTTTAGTCACCGTAAACTACAGTTCGGGGCCTGACACCTTAGACCGCTTTAATAACTTGCCTGCTGTTAAATTATTTGGTCAAGGCGCAATGGGCGTTAGTTCGGGTCAAGCCATTGCGGAGGTCGAAAAAGTAGCCAATCAAGTCTTACCGAGTGACTTTAGTTATGACTGGGGCGGTGCTTCGTTCCAAGAAAAGCAAGTTAGTAGCGCATCAATGGTTGCTTTGGTGTTAGGTGCAGTGATGGTGTTTTTGATTTTGGCCGCTTTGTATGGCCAATGGTCTTTGCCAATCGCCGTATTGCTTGCTTTGCCTTTTGGTATCTTTGGTGCATTAGCGGCTGTTTGGTTACGCGGTTTTACCAACGATGTCTATTTTCAAATTGGTTTGGTGACGCTATTAGGCTTGGCGGCCAAAAATGCTATTTTGATTGTTGAATATGCGGTGATGAAAAAAGAGGAGGGCTTATCCACAGCCGCTTCAGCCGTCGAAGCCGCACGTTTACGTTTTCGTCCTATTCTTATGACCTCTTTGGCATTTATTTTAGGGGTGTTACCTTTGGCAATCAGTCATGGTGCAGGGGCGGGCGCACGGCAGTCCGTGGGTACGGGTGTGATGGGCGGCATGATGGCAGCCACCTTCTTAGCGATTTTCTTTGTGCCTACCTTCTTTAAATGGTTAGTTGATAAACGACTGTCCGAAAAACGCAGTGCCAAAGAGATTCATGATGAAGCAGCCAAACATCAGCATGAGTTAGAGCAAAAACCTAAGGTCATGGATGGAGAGGCTTAGCTTTTTTGTTTGTTAGGGCAGGGCTAAAAACCTGCCCTTTATTTTTTGTGCTACTGTAACATGGCTCAAATTTGCACATCTAAACAACAAAGCCATAGCACCAGCGGCAAATGCTGTTTATCATTGCACTTTGTAAATCAGACTCATAACACACTATCATAGCGTTGTATGGGCTGATATTTAGTCAACAAGAGTTTCAATGTATGCAACATAAACCAACGGACGAACAAGACGAAAGTTATAACGGCATCACCTTTGAAGTGGTCGAAGAAACCAGCGAAAACGGCAAAAAAGTACGCAATACAGGTATTTACTTATTACCTAATTTGTTTACCACAGCGGCCTTGTTTTCGGGATTTTACGCCATTATTGCCTCAATGCAGCATCGTTTTGAGCCTGCAGCGATTGCCATTTTTTTTGCAGCAATCTTTGATGGTATGGATGGCCGCGTTGCACGTATGACCAACACTCAAAGTGCATTTGGCGAACAATATGACTCTTTGTCCGACTTAGTGTCATTTGGCGTTGCACCTGCCATCTTAGTATTTAGCTATAGTTTAGAAACACTGGGTAAGTTTGGTTGGATGTGTGCCTTTGTTTACACAGCATGTGCCGCGTTCCGCTTAGCGCGTTTTAATGTGCAAATTGCCAGTGTCGACAAACGTTATTTTATTGGCTTAGCCAGTCCTTTAGCAGCAGCCATTATTGCCAGTATGGTATGGGCAGGTTTTGACAACAAAATGCCTAACAAGCTACAAGAGTTAGCTATTTTTGCCTCGGTAATTACCGTGTTAACAGGCTTTTTAATGGTCAGTAACTTTAAGTTTTATAGTTTTAAAGAGTTAGATCGTAGCCGTGTCCCATTTGCCATGATGTTACCTGTGGTACTCGTCATGGGGATTGTCACTTATGACTTACCCATAGGCTTATTGGCAGTGTCTGTTGTTTATGCCTTGTCTGCACCGTTAACAGCTATATGGTCTAAATTACGCCCCAATAAAACCTAAATAGTTAAGGGGCAAAGGAGAAAAGTATGTTAATCAAACACATCAATCCCGATGACCCCTCTACAAGTAGCATTACCCCAGAGTCTATTTATCTAGAACGCAGAACCCTGCTCAAAAGTTTGGGCTATTTAGGGGCAGGTTCTTTATTGTTGCCTTATCATGTGCAAGCAGCTCAAGCCTATGCCTCAGCGTCAGAGCGTAGTAATGCTCCTACATGGCTTAAACAAAAAATTAGTAGTCGCCAATTAACCAGCAATACTACAGGCGAAGCACTCACGCCTTATGACTCAGTCAGTACCTATAATAATTTTTATGAGTTTGGTTTAGACAAAAGCGATCCTGTCGAAAACTCCAGTCATTTTAAGCCCGATCCGTGGACAGTCACCGTCGAAGGGTTATGTAATAAAACAGGCCGCTATAACTTAGAAGATATTCTTAAACCACACACTTTAGAAGACCGTATTTATCGTTTTCGTTGTGTAGAAGCATGGTCGATGGTCGTGCCGTGGTTAGGATTTTCATTGGCCGATTTAATCAAACGCTTTGAACCAAAATCAGAAGCCAAATATGTAGAGTTTGTTACTTTAGTAGATAAAGAGCAATTTCCTAATCAACGTACTCGGGCTTTAGATTGGCCTTATGTCGAAGGTTTACGCTTAGACGAAGCCATGAATCCTTTAGCTATTATGGCAGTGGGTGTGTATGGCCGTAGTTTACCTCCCCAAAATGGCGCACCATTACGCCTCATTGTGCCATGGAAATATGGTTTTAAAAGTATTAAATCTATCGTCGCAATCCGCTTTACAGCCACACGACCCAAAACAACATGGGCAATGATGGCGCCGCGTGAATATGGTTTTTACGCCAATGTTAATCCTGCGGTTGACCATCCACGCTGGTCACAAGGGCGTGAAAGACGTTTACCTGCCAGCTTATTTAACCCCAACTGGCAAACAACATTAGCTTTTAATGGTTATAGCAAAGAAGTCGCTGCAATGTATCGCAACATGGATTTACGGCAGTATTTTTAAATGACACCACGTCAACAATGGATTAGTCGTAGCAAGCCATTTGTTTTTTTAACCTTGTTATTGCCATTTATATGGCTTGCATATTTAGCATCGCAAAATATGTTAGGTGCAGACCCTGCCAAAAAATTGGTTGATGAAACAGGTTTATGGGCATTTCGTATTTTATTACTTAGCCTAAGCATGACACCATTAAAAAACTGGACGGGTTCAAGTGTTTGGATTCATTATCGCCGCATGACGGGTTTGTTTGCTTTTTTTTATGTCTTACTACATCTGTGTATTTATGTCTTCTTACTTTTTGGCGCGCAATGGGCTTTTATTGGTGCTGAGCTAATAAAGCGTCCTTATATTGTTGTTGGCTTTAGTGCCTTTTTATTACTAATCCCTTTAGCAATCACTTCGACTAAGAGCTGGCAAAAGCGTTTGGGTAAAAACTGGGTAAAATTACACAAACTGGTTTACATCATTAGTATTTTAGGATTAGTGCATCTTATTTGGCTAAAAAAGCTGGGTATTGTTGCGGTTTGGCCGTATGCACTTATCTTATTTATATTGTTGAGTGAAAGAATTCGCCTGTTTTGGCAAAAACAGCGCTTAAAACACTCGAAAATGCCCAATTAGCCCATTTTTCAAGCAGTTGATTGATTTTTTTAAAATAGCCTTTGACACAGTCCTCAATCCGCTTATAATGCGCCCCACGGTGACGCG
>ERZ724506.171-NODE-171-length-25507-cov-11.089266_pt1 | contig 25507 bp, 9 predicted proteins | sample MGYA00376039_ERZ724506 | MGnify/ENA primary metagenome ERZ724506 (study PRJEB28724, sample SAMN07190887) | wastewater metagenome | isolation source: effluent of sewage treatment plant in Hong Hong | place: USA: Christiansburg, Virginia | collected 2016-03-01 ... | reverse complement strand
TTATTTATTATATTTTTTTTATTAATATTATTTTTACTAAGAGATTGGTAAAGAAAACTTCCTGGTTTATTCTCTTTGAGAAATCAATTTGTCTCTCTTCTCAATTAACAAAAATCTAAGCTATATTATCTTTATTGGGGTTGTAGAGATTATAGTCTTGAAAAATTATCTCTAAAGCTTAAAGCCAAGTTATCTTAATATCCAGATAGTGTACTTTATAATAGCTTAAGTTATCTGTATTGATAATGACTAAAGTTTCTGTCTTTTAACTAACAAGTCTAGCTATGTGATTGTCTATAATCTATTCTTTATATCCAACCTAACTCTATGCATCCTGTTATGCCATATACTCTCATTTATCGTTATTTTTTAATATATATTTTTTCAATTAATTCTTTTAGTAATAAGTTCACATAGATTTTATTAATTAAAAATATAAAAGAAAAATTTATAAATTAGATATAAATGGGTATTTCAAGAGATTCAAGACACAAGAGAAGACAAACTGGAGGAGTTGTTGCCATTCATTAGAAAAAGAGAGCCTTCGAAAAAGGTAGACCTTGCGCATAGACTAAAATTGGTGAGAAAAGAATAAGAAAGCTCAGAGTTAGAGGTGGTAACTTCAAATTCAGAGCTCTTAAACTCAACACAGGTAATTTTGTTTGGTAATCCGAAGCTTTCTTCGCTAAGACCAAAATTAACAGCGTCGCCTATCATCCATCTGATTAGGAGTTCATTAGAACTAACACTGTTTTCAAAAGATCCATAGTTAGAGTTGAATCAATACCATTCAAAAATTACATTGCCAAATAGTATTTCGGTATCGTTGATGCTGAGTCCTTGAAGACCCTTAACATTGACTCAAATACTTGGACCACTTAACAATCAAACGAAGCTGATGATAAGTTGTTAAAGCTAAGAAACAGAAACCCAGTCGACCCTAAATTATTAGAATAGATCAACAAGGGTATTGTCTTAGCTTGTATTACCTCTAGACCAGGTCAATCAGGAAGAGCTGATGGATATCTTTTGGAAGGAAAAGAGCTAGAGTTTTATTAAAAGAAGATCTCTAAGAAATAAATAATATTATATAAAATATATTTTTAAAATAATTATCTTAGATAATGGTGAAATATTTTAGAGAGATTTTTTTATACTAGAAAAAGAAGCCAAAATAAATAGCTATAAATTTACTGTTCTAAATATACTCTGTAGTACTGTAATAAGTTATCATGTGTTATAATTGGAGTGCTGTTTTAAGTAATATAGTTTAAAATTCTTAAGTTTTACTATTACTCATATGATTTGATAATTTAATTTGTTATATTATTTTAAATAATATCCTTGAGTTATAGTATGTAGTTTCTTAATTTATTTGCTAATGTTTTTTTGATGGTTGGTTGCATTTCATTTCAACTTATTATATTTATTTAATAAACCTTAGAGTAATTTAATAAGTTATAGAAATATAGTAAGAATAATTAATTTCTTAGGGGAGGATAACAAATCTTAAAATTTAATAACTCTATTTAATAATTGAGTCTTTGGCTAGTTTTATTTTGCTTGGAATATTCTAAATAAATTAATATCTATAATTTTAACCATTAATAATATTTTATTTATTAGAAGACTACAAAGAACATTTGCTGTAAAATAAATGAATAAAACACTTTATTAAAAAAGCAAATAAGAATTCATAGACAATTTATAATAGAAAATATAAAAAGATCAATAATTAACAATTATTAAAAATTCTTAAGTTTTTCATCTATAATTTAAATATTTTATTATATCTGTTTTTAGGTATTTTTAATTTTCATATTTATTTGCTTATTATATTACCTAAGTGTTTTGAAATCATAATTTCATTCTTTTGAACTTCTCCTCCATTTCATTGTATAGAAATTAAAAATCATCTATTTTATTTTTAAATATTTCTTTTAAAATTACTTTATCATTTTAGCTTCTATTAAGAGTTATATATTTCGTGTTTAAAAACACTTTCTTAAAAACAAATCATATATTTATAATTTAAAATGGCGTTATTAGTATTCAAGTTTTTGCTAATATATCTCTAATTAATTATTAATATTAAAAATAACGATCTTTAATCTTAATTCAGAAACCAAATTGATTTAGAAAACATCAAGCAAAATACATAAAATAAAATATTGGAAATTAAGTCACAAATCGAATAGCTGAAATTTAATTTAAAATAGTAGTTTAATAAAATAGAACAGCAAATAAATTTTAATTAAGTTTTATATTAAATATTTATAAATAAAATGGAAATGTAGCTTGATGCTTAGTACAAATATATATAAGATTAAGAAAATGTTTAAAAGAACATAGATAGTCAATGAACTTAATAGAAAATAATTATGATTTTACTAGGCTTAATTAATAACAGTTTCTATATTACTATTTTTAATTTTTTGAGTATTTTATTTGAAGACTTTTAAGATCCCGAGGTTAAAAAAGGATGAAATGTTATAAGCTTATTTTGCTTATTATTTAACTTTGTGGCGAATATTGGATATTGGTTGTATTTTTAGAAAATAAAATAAAACTATAAGCTCTTTTTATGTGTATTTTGTAACATTGCTAGCGGCCTTACTCTATTATATGGAATATTTAAGCAAAGTGTCTTTTTATATTCTATATCTGGTAGTTTAGTAGGTGTTGGATAAACTATAGGAGTTATTTATTTGTAGACATATTATAATACTATTCCAAAAGAGATAACTTTAAGTATGAATTATGGGTTTACTTTTTCAGGTTTGATTATAACCATTTTATTAAGAGTTTTCTTAAAGACAAAAGATTTACCTGAAAATTATATTAGTAAAGAAAACATAATCATTTTTTTAATGATTTTGCAACTAACTTATATATTATTAAATCTTAAGCTATAATCAACTAGTTAAGATATAAATAAAATCAAAGAAAAATAAATGAATCTTATTTAAGAATATAATTCTAAGATTTAAATTGAAAATAAAGAAGAAAAAATTGAGCAAGAGAATACTTTAAATATTACAGAAAAACTATCATCAATTTAGAAACTAAAACAGCTTACAACAGCATGTTATAAAGTTAAATATTATGGTATTAATATTGGACTAGCTTATATTTTTTCTTATTTAATAGTATTTTATATATCCACAGAATATAACTCTTAAGTATTAAAGGAGGATAACACAACGACCATCTATCAAGTCCTATTAACGGTTTATTATTTAGGCATATTTATTGGAAGAACAAGTATTGATTTTGTATAGTTTTGACACCTAAGCACTTTGACATTTATTTTATTTATTATGTTTGCTTTTTACATATCTATATTTATATATTAAATACACATACTTCATTATTAGTAATATATTTTTACTATTTTCTTTAGTACTTTGACAGGAATTATTTAGATTAACAGCTTCTATTTTCTCTTAGACAACACAGAGCTCATTTAGCATTAAAAAGAGTTTTATTCTTTAGTACTAAACTTCTTAGTTTGTTTTGCATGCTTTTTGAGTTAAATAATATTATTATTTGTCAAAAAATTATTGCTTGGATACAAAAGCAATTAAAATTTAAAGTTATTATAATTATATTTAAAAATTTGTAACTTGAGAATTTTATAAAATAGATTTCCAAGATTAAAATATGATGATATTATTAAGCTCATATTCATTTAGTTTTTATTATCAAAATGCTTAGGAGAATTTTAATTCTCAAAATTAATAGTAGTTTAATTCTTTAATATTTTCTATATTTTAATTTCTCTAATATTTACTTTTTATTAAACAATATACATTTTACTAAAAGTTTTTGATTTGCAATATCTTCTTCTTTCAGCTTATTTAATATAATTTTTTGAATACTTTCTTAAATACCAATTTAGTGAGGGAATATATTTTAATTTTTTTTTCAATAAAAAATTCCGAGCAAGTTTGATAATATATTCATTATCTTATGTTATTTATATTTTTACCTTTTGTTAAAATTAACTTCTCCTCTTTTTTCTAAATATATTAATACAAATTAATCTAAACTTTAATCTTATTATTAACCTTATTCTTTAATTTTATAGTTAAATTTAAAATTTTGAAAAGCAGTTAAATTATATAATGGATAGTATTAAAAGTGATATTATTTTGATTTAAAATGATCAAAAATAAGCTAAGGAAATTAATAGTAATTTAAATTCATTTGTTTAAAAAAGTGATTATTAGAGATCTATATACATATTATTGTTAGCTATATCAGTTGTTATGAGTTTGATATCTTTAATAATTATATATGACTATTAAACCATTTGAAATATTTATCTTACTTTATGGATGTTTAAAACAGACTATATTTTTATTATTGTGTATCTAAGCTTAAGATTTGTTATTGGATTTACTATTTAATTTTATTCGAGTATTAAAATATTTGTTCTTGCTTTTGACACACTATGTTTCATATATTGTTATATAAATGGATATTTTATTATCAAGTATAATGGCTATGTAAATGGATACACTTTTTCCTTCTACTTTTTATTGTTGCCTTTCTTTTTCATAATTTCACTGTTGCCTTTTGTTTTAGAGTATACTTTCATTTAAAGAAAAACCAACTATATGACCATTTATATTTACTTAGCATAAGTATTACTTCTTTGGTTATTTATGTATGGATGCTTAAAATATATAATGACTTAGACCATAAGAATATTTCCTTTAGTAATTATATTTACTTATATGTAATTATTTTAAATATACTTACTACTAGATTAATATTTTCAAGTAAGTACAATGTCTTTTAAAGATGAAAACCAAAACAGTGCCATAATAAAGTACTTTCAAATACCTATTGATATTTGCTTTTATTTATGGAGAAATATTTATCTATACTTAAAACAAAATAAAGAAAAAAAAGTATTGAAAAGATCCTTAAACCAAATAAAATCCTAAGAACAACTAATAAATAGAAGTAATGCAAAAAAACAAGAGTAAATTTTAATCGAATAAGATTTAGATTATTAACTTTATTATTATTTTATTTTTATTCTTTTCTACTACGTAATTTGTTAGATTTATTTTTCATGCAAATATTTGTAATTTTTCCAAATCTGATAATTAAACAAATAGTCTCTAGATAATATATAGAATTAATATTCTTAGTCTGTAAGCTTCTTAATAAATGATGTTATTGAGAAGTTTGAGGAATGAAGATTTATTAGAATTATTTCCTTTAGTCTTGTAAATAATATCTATGCCACTGTTTAAATGACATCTAAGTTCTTTATCTTATTTGACAATAAACCACACAGCTGAAAATAGAAGTTGTTTTTTTCTTTATAATTAATCAATATTGGCCCTGCCAAGGAAATGTTAATAAACTGGTGCTCAAACCATTTAGGTATCTTTATCTACACCAAACCCTAAGCTAGTAATGATAAAGCTAACCAAGTTGGAGTTTTAATTTTTTATCCATGTGTTAAATTTGAGTTATTTGAGTCTATATCTATATCTTCTTAATTTTCTTCTTTTTTAATTGGGACTTTACTTTATGTTATGGCTATTTGCTAGAACTCAAGCTATTATTAACAAAAAACATCCTACTGCATAATTACTTAAAGAGGAGTATCCTCCATCAAAATCTGCTAAATATCAAAAAACTAAGAACAAGCCATTAGTTATTATTATAAATTAATAGTTGTTAATATTATATTATTAGTTTATGCTTTGCTAACTACTTTTCTATAACTAAAGTGCTTACATAAAACTTGCCTTGAGTTTTTCCTTTATTGGAGTTTTTCCTTTTTTAAGAGTTTTTTTAGCATTTGTTTTTACAGGTGATTATTGTGGAGGATTAATAACATTTTAAATCTCTTCTCATGTAGGCAGCTAAGTACCTTTAAAAACTTCACTATATTTTAAATAGAATTTCAAAACACCTCCATTCAAATAATATAAATTTTAAAAACCCTTTATGCTTAATATTTATGCTGTATCTTTGTCCTATTACTCATCATTACAGACTAGTATAATTTTCTTAGTTCCTTTGTTCTTCTTTTTAGTTTACATAATAATATATTATTTTGTCAAATTAATCTTAGTTGATTTTCATTAAAGTTTAATTGACAGAGTCTTTTATATGAAACTTGCTGAACTATTCTGGCTCCCTTAAATCAAGTATTAAATAATCTTTAATGACTAATTTTTGTTCTTAAATATCAAGATTTTAAATACTGTAATATACTTCTTAACAATTCTAATCTTATTTGGTAAGCATCTCAATTAACTCTGCTGAAGTTATTCTTTAAAATTCTTCTTCTCTTCATTTTATTATTTCTTTTTACGACATTATTTTGGCTTTGTTTACAGTCTTACCGGTATCGATTTTGGATTTAATTGTAGTGAGATATTATAAAGAACCAATTTTCGAACTATTTTTTATTTCATTTACCATTTTTTATAATTATAATATATTAATATGATATAAAGTGATTATTAAACGAATATTGAGCTTATTTAAAACTAGATTAAGTCCCTCAATGAAACATTCAATGAAAATAAAGGCTCTTTTTATGACTAGATACAAGATAAAACAAATAATTAAAAAAGCCAGATTAGAAACACTTAATACGATAATACATTATTAAATTACTTAGAGTCTGATCCAATATAATTAAATAATAATATCGATAACAACCAATACTAATCTTTAAAATTCAGATATGAGCAGCTTCTAATCAAGTATAATTAAAAGCAATAAAGATTTTTATAGCAAGACTAATTATTAACAGAGAAAGACACATTTGTTATAGAGCTAAAAAATCAAAATGAAACTCTTCAATAAGAAATAAAAAAATAAAATGTGCAATAAAATCAACTTAAATAATAATTTGAACAGAAATAAGATTTAGTTGGCCTTGAAATAAAATCATTAGAATATGATAATGATTTGATGACTAAATAAATATAATAATATTAAGTTGAGATTTAGAGCAATATCTAAAAAATCTAAAGCCTTAATCAAGAAAAGTAAAACCTATTTGAGCAACATAATTCCATCTTAAATGAGTTTTGTTAAATAAACAAAAATTATTCTAATATAACCAATGAGAACTCTTTACTAAAATAACATCTTAATTAAATTGAGAATGAAAACGATTCTCTAAAAAATTGAATTAATCTTCTCTAATAACAACTACAAATATACAAAGATAAATAACTATCATTAATAATTAAAATTTTCTTTTTATTTTTCTTTTAAAATTCTCTTAAACTAATGTATATATTTTTATTATTTTGTTAGAGTTTCTCTTTTCCTTCTCAAGACTCAATTTATATTTGTTTATTTATATGCCCTCTTTTTCAATAAGACTAATTTTATAACTCTTTAAATTGTACAGCTTTTAATTACCGAAAATATCTAGTAAAGAATTCATTGAGTCAAAAGATCCTACCTCAATTGAATTATAATAATTCTAATAAAATTACTCAAGTCAATCTTTTAAAGAAATCTAAGTAATTTATTATGAAGATTATTTCTCAGCCAGAACTCTTCCTTAAGTACTAATTATATTTTAATTTGTCACCAACTAAATTTCAAACTCATTTTTATCTTTTTATTTACTGGCTTGATTTTTCTCAATTTATTATACATCAAAATTTATGTTGCCGAATTACTCTAAAAGAAGTGAAATTTTCTTCATGTAAATAATTTGCTTATTGTTAAATATTCATACAGAGTCCAAACTATTCAGCTAGCATAAATCTAAGCACTATGTATTTTTTTGAAAGTCTGAAATATTCTCATAGCTGAAGCATTCTTTGAGCTCTTTAAAAGAGTATATATCTTAAATATATTATATCATGTTTGTTAATTATGTTTGCTTCTGTATGCAATTAAAGGTCTCTAAAAACAAGATCAATGAGGATTATAGATCAAGAAATAGTCTCTAATAAAGATCTTAGTTGGTTGTGATAAAATTTCAACATGAAGAAAAGTTTATCTTTATTTGTCTATCGGTAACATTAATGAACTGAAGATTATTAAAGTCACAAACAGCACATAGTTTTTGTTCAACTGCTTTACTTATTTAATCATAGTATTTTTCTAGTAATGAGTTTACTGATTATAATGAAGGTATTTATATAAGCTTAAAGTTCTAGTGCTTTGCTTAGCATTGAGAGTCTTTTTAATTAAGCATAAAGCTATCAAGAGTAACAATATTATTCTAATAGCTCTAAATAAGATTTTTAACAATTTAAAACTATCTTTATTTTTTTCATTAAAGTAAATTTAAGTTTAAATTTATCAGTTTTTTCATTTTTTAAAGACTTTGTTTTTGACAACAATTCTTCTCGATTCCAAAGCACATTTTAAAGTCTTTAGTTGGTGCCAGCAATCCTCTTAGCTCAAACTTATTTATTAATTATACGTTGCAAAAATCCTATTCTCTATTGAGAGAGATTAGGACCAGGAATAAAAGTTAAATGTTAATCAAATTTTTAACAACGATATTTTAAAATAACATTATAAAATAAATAATAAAATGTTCAATAGTATAGAAATTGATATCACTGAGTGTACCATTTGTATTGAGCAGTGCTTGAGTAACTTAAGTGTCTTATCTTGTGGACATGTTTACCATAAGGTTTGTATTGACAATTGGTTAGAATAGGATAATTCCTGTCCACTGTGTAAGAAGATCATAAATCCAAGTAAAATTATTCAACCTTAATTAGAGATCATAATTAAGTCTAATAATTGATAAGAGGAATTCAATGAGTTTTTTGATTGTAGTAATGGAGAGAGACTATAGTTACTTTTAGTAAATTAATAAGCAAAAACTTTAGAGCTAAACTCTTGAAAATTAGAATCTAAATATCAAAGTTTAAAATTTGGAAGAAGAAAATAAGGTCATGAAGGAACAAGCTTGTCTTTTATAGATATTTAAAGATAAGTATAAAAATGCCAACTAAAAATACTAGGATACTTTAAATTAATATAGAGAGCTGAGTGGCCAATAAAGCTTTGTTCAGCTTTAAAATTAATAGCTGTAAAATGAAGTAGCACAACTTGTGGCTGAGAATAAAGAGCTCTAGTTTATGTAACAATAAATGATAGATAACTAAGATGAATAAATAAGTCATTACTAAAGCATAAGATAATCATATAGCTAAGAATGATAGGCTGAATATTTCTATAGAGAAGTTCTTATTCTATATTCAAAATATAATAAATAAAAAAATAAATAATTTGAGAAAAATATTAACTTAGAAGAGTATGAGGAAATTTCTCAGAAATCAACCACATAAAAACCTTTAATAGAAAAGCATAGTCAGTTTAGACCAAAGTTATAAATTTAAAAATAAAAGCCAAATAAAATAATTAATTAACTTTAAAATTATAAAGAATAATCTGGATATTTTTTATATTATTATACTTGTTGTTGTGTTTTTTTATAAATGGCTTCATTTTTCCACTAGTACTTTTAACAACAAGAGGGTTATCAGGATGAAGCACCTCAAGAAGCCAAAGAAACCGAATTATATGATCTTTTAGGAGTAACTCCAGAGGCTTCCATAGAAGATATTAGAAAGGCTTTTAAGAAGCTGGCCGTAAAACATCATCCAGATAGAGGTGGAGATGCTAATAAGTTTAAGGAAATCAATGCCGCCAATGAGGTTCTGTCTGATCCAGAAAAAAGAAAAATATATGATAAGTATGGATTAGAGGGTCTTAAAGGGCAAGGATCTGGCTAAGGAGGATTCGAGGATATATTTTAGCACTTTTTCGGAGGTGGCTCGAGATGATAGAAGAACTAGAAAAGACAACTTAAGCCTACAGTTATCGAAGAAACAATTACTCTTAAATAAGCTTACGATGGATGTGTGAAGTAATTGAAGATAAAGAGAAAGAAACTATGTACAGATTGTGATGGTAAAGGTGGCTCATCAGTAAGCAACTGTAGCAAGTGTAAAGGCTAAGGAGTAACAGTAAAGATGGTTTAGCTGGGACCAGGAATGTATACTTAATAGCAGCAAGTTTGTTAGAGTTGCAGCGGAAAAGGAAAAACTATCCCAAAAGAGTCTATTTGCAAAGGATGCAGTGGATAATAAATAATCAATGCTAGTGAAACAGTAGAGCTTCATATACCAGTTGGTTTCCCAAATAAAGACAATATTATTATTGAGGGAAAAGGTAATGAACATCCTGATTATTTAGCTGGAGATTTAGTTGTTGTTGTTTAGGTTAAAGAGGATCACTTATATAAAAGAATAAACAATGATCTTTACATGACTAAGAGAATATCTTTACTTGAATCATTGGCTGGATTTTCATATAATCATAAACATATTAACGATCTTTTAATCACAATACAAAATCCAACTGGAAAAAGCATTTAAAATTAATAAGAGCTTGTAATTCCTGGCCTTGGTATGCATCACTATAAGAATATGTATTAGAATGGAGATCTTTTTATTAAATTTGAGGTTGAAATCCCAGAGTCTTTAACTAAAGACTAGTTGAGCATGCTGGAGAAAATACTACCTAAGAGATTGTTACACTAAGAAGCACCTACTTAAAATGTGTATTAGCTTGCCAAAGCATAGGGAACTTAGCAAAATAAGAACTAGACTCAAAAAACAGCAAGACAATAACAATAAGAGGAGTATGAGGAGGAGGAAGAAAGTGAACAGTAGAGTGGATAAAGAGTAGAATGTAATCAGCAATAATATATTTTATTATTTATTATAAATTTCATTATTTATATTTTTTTATATTGTAGTATGTTTGTTTACAAAAATTTTGATTGGGTATTAATTGAAGGTTTAGGAAATGACCATATGACAGATAAAGAGAAAATTTATTAGTTGAAACTTTAATTAACTATGGAGCGCTAGGACATGATAAAACTCAATCGTATAATGGATTTTTAAGCTAAAAAATGTGATAAAAGATTAAATAAGAAACTAGGTTAGATCTAAGAGAAAACAAAAAAGCTGGAAAATAGCTTAAAATATAAGAATTATGATACTAAGCGGAGAATGATTTATGCTTTCAAATCCTTGATGAAATTCAAAATTATATTTCTATTAAATAAAGCAATTAAAAAAAGAAAAAGAAAACTCAAGAGTTTAGATTTTTAAATGAAGAAGATTTATTACTAATAGATGCTAACATTGAATAAAAACTATCATCCTTATTAGAACCCATTTTATAATTAAAAAGATAATCTTTAATAATTGATTTTATACCAGAAGAAGAGCCTGATTTAAAAATTACATTATCGGATCATTCCAGTGATGATGACTATTACTAAATAATTACAACCGTATTATATTTTATATTTTAATAATGAAAAACGCTTTTGTTAACAATAGCAAGAACAACTAGCAACATCAGAAATTGTCTGTTAAATGAGAGAATTTTTTAAAAGAAACTCTAATGGCTAAAAGGGATGTAAAATTCAGTTTGTTATAGACAATATACAGTCATTAATTCTATTAGATAATATACTGCTTAATGACATTATTATTAATCTTTCTCTTTTTAATCAACTACTGGTTTATAAGATTCTAATATAAAATTCTGTATTATTTTATACATGGCTTGCTTATATTCTTTTTTACAACGGATTTATTTTTATTCATTACCTAAGAAAATAATCCAACAAAAAGATACTTTCTTTACTCATCATTAATAAACATCATTTTTCTTATATATGAATTACCAGTAATATAAATACTAATAATTGAGGGTCTTTCTAACACAATGAATGATATGGTTGCTAAACTAAATATCATTTATGCAACATCTATTAACTATGCTTATTTTATACAAATCAATTTAGATCTGACATACTTAAGGCTTTTTTATCTACAGTGATTCACCATATGGTAGACTTATAACGAAATGATTTAAACGTATTTTAAAAATAGAGTTAGAAACTAGAAAAAAGAAATAGAGAATTAATAACTAAAAAATGATAAATAAAGTTAATCTTAAGAGCAATACACAAATGATGTTTAGTAAGAATATGATTAGGTTTTATAATTAAAGAAAATAGCCACTGCTCCATCAATAACTGACTTTGATTTGTAGTAATATAATAATTTCTATAACAAAAATGGTGCCAAATAAAAAAGTACTTATAAACATGGATAGAAAATCATATACTAAAATATTAAAATTAACACAATGTCTTCTATTATATTATTTATTATGTTTGTGTTATTTTATGATATTTTAAATATTTGATTATAGGCTGACATTTATAAGAAAAATAGTTCATTTATTTATTTCTATAATTAAAACGTAGATACTTAATAGCTGAGCAATCTTATGGCACTGGTAGTTGATGATCTCAAAAGCAGCTCACTATATCCAATACAAGCATTGAAACTATATAGCCAAGTTTAAGACAGTGTTTTCATTCCAGTTTACAATAATGTTATCTCATAATAGAGTTCTGTAGACTTTGACTACTGGTACTATTGATAGCTATGATACTGCTATGTATTAAGCAGCAAGACTATGACCACTACATCTAAGTTATATTCTTTACTCATCTTAAACTGTAATAGTCTTTATGATAATATGATATTGTTCACTGCATTAAGAATTCTTTTGCTCTTATTTTTCCTAATATTCTAAGCATTTTTCATTTAAAGAGATGCATAGAAATTATTCATAGACCCTCTTAAATAAATGTACAAAATTATTAAATAAATAAAACAAGACCCTGTGGAAGCTATTTAAAAAGAGTATCAGTATGAGTTTATTTAGGAAATCTTTTTGAAAAAGCATCCTTTTTAAAAATTAATTGAGTAAGAAAAAAGTCAATATGAAACCACTTTATTATAAAAGTACTTATAGAAATCAAGCTGATTATTAGTCCTTGGCTTTGGCTAGGCAGGCTCTCAGCTTATCATAAATAATTTAATTGAGAATAAAATCAATCCTCTTGCATAAGGTAAAAAAATAAACTGTATATTTGGCTTTATAGATATTTAATAGTTTTCTGACCTTACATAGATTCTCAAGAAAGACATTCTTTAATTTACAAATTTGATCTCAGAAATAATTCATGACCAAATAGACCAACACTTGGGAGGAACAAATAAGAATTTGGGAGACTCCTTTTTTGTGGTCTGGAAATTTCCAAATAACATGGAAGAGTTTAACATTGTTTATGATGAGAATGGATTTGAAAAAGTAGATAGAATCTTAAAGAAGCCAGTTGGTACTGAGAACCAGATCACTTATACTGCCGAGCTTGCTTTATTAAGCTTTATTAATATTTAGTTCTAGATTAAAAAAAGTCTTACTATTGCAAAACTAAATAGCATTCCTATAATACAGTAAAGCCTTTAGAATTATTAAATTAACTTACACTTTGGTCTTCATATGGGATGGGGAATAGAGGGAGCAATTGGCTCTGAGTTCAAAATTGATGCCTCTTATTTATCTCCTAATGTTAATCTTAGTAGCTGATTAAATGCATGCTCCAAACAATATGGATTACCATTGCTAATTTCTGGCCAAATAAGAGACATATTACCAACAGCGGTTTAAAAATAGCTTAGACACATAGACACTGTATATTTGAAAGGATCCTTACAAGAAATGAGACTCTATACTTATGATCTTAATCTAAGCTATATTGAAAGCACTGGAATTTTTAGAGAAGAGCTTTAAAGATCAGTAGATTTGAATGTTATTACTGAGACAATAAAAAGAAAAATATTATTCGACCAAAAATTCTATAACATGAAATTTTTAAACAATGAATTAATTGAGAAACAAGAACTTACTAATCTGATAGTTAGTAATCCCTAAATTAAGTTATGCTGACAAAATTATACGAAGGATTTTATTGATAGTTGGGAACAAGGATTAGATTTTTATTTACATGGCAACTGGATGGCTGCAAAGGAAAAATTTCAAATCACAAGAGATTATTTTAGGGAGAATCCTGACCAACCCTCTATTGCCCATCTAAAGTATATGGAGTCTTTTAAGTTTATTGCACCCACAGACTGGCACGGGGTAAAGAAACTCTTGTCTAAATAATTATAATTATAAATGATAAAAAAATTAAACTACGCTATTTTAATTGTATTTATTGTAATATACATCCTTATTGTATATAGTGGTTATTTGTACTAAAGCATTTATTTGTTGATGTTTGAAGAGATTGATAAAGTTCAGCCAGATCAAGGCTTTACAAAAGATCAGTTTCATAAATATTATTTATCAGTTTGTTTAATGGGATAGCTTATTGCTGGATTTGTATGGCCGCCTTTATAAAAATATTTATCAAATGACAGTCTTATACTTTGCAGTCTTATCATTTATAGCTCAATGTATTTTATGTAGTCTTTAACAACAAATGTCAGCGTAATTTTATTGACTTAGTTTCTATGTGGACTTGGCTAAAATATGACTAGTATAGGAAAGGCTTATGTTTTTAATTTGGTTGCTCCAGAACAAACTTAATTTATATTCAACATTAAGTCAATGCTGACTTTGATTTTCGCTCCTTTATTGACTTAACTTGGACTTAAGTTAATGATTAATGGGTATCAATATAATCAGATAGCCAAAATGTCTTCTTTGGTATTCTTAGTGTTATTTTTGGTGTATTTCTCTCTAGTGTATTTTTGAAACAAATTATAATAAAGTAATTAAGAAATAATAAAGTAAAATAGTTAGGAGAATATTTAATAAAATTTAGTTATTTAAGAGTCTAAAAACGCAATATAAGAAATTAAATTAGAAAGCTCTCAAAATAAGATAATATAACTTTATTACTGCATTAAATAAAATCCTACACTTAAAAATCATATGATATTCTATTGCTTAGTATATAATCTTGGAGATTTTTGCAAGAGTTTCTTGAACTATATTTTAACGTTGCCCATTTCAAAAAATGGTGCTGAATTAAATGCAGTAAAAATTGGTAATTATTATTTATTGGGAATAGTTCCTATTATTTTATTTTAATTACTTGTCAGTAAATGACTTAATAACAAAGCTTTTAAAAATTTCTGCAAAGCTTTTATTTTATGTTTTTTAGCAAGCATTCTTTTGTAGATGCATTTTGTTTAATAGCTTTAATATATTAAGCTTGAGGCTTACCAATAAAATCTATACTACTTATGCTTTATACAAGGTATATTAAACAATAAAATTTTATCACCATATTTCAACCAGTCTTTTGGAGAAAAAGTTCCTAAGGAATTAAGAGCCACTTTAATGGGAATAAACATTAATATAGTTATAGTACTAATGATAGCATAGTAGTTTATCATCGGTCATTTAAGAAAAATTGCAAGCTCTAGTAACATATTATCAGAGATTTATTACTCCAAAGGACTCTCTTACATGTACATTATTGAAAGCCTAACAATAGCATATGTTGTAATTTAATTAATTATTATAACATTTTAATATTATAACTAATGACAACACGTAAGGTTGTTAGAGTTAAGCATGACAATGATAGTATATAGGAACTTTCTATAGATCTTATCATTGAAAATCTTAAGCATCTTTCCTTCGACCTTCATTAGGAGAGCTTTGATTATAATTTAGTTGAACAGAAAATTCTATAAGGAATTTCTCAGTAAATAAACTACTCTGAGTTCATAAAATATTAAGCTGAAACACTAGCTTACTTAAATCTCACTCATCCAGACTATGCCATTCTTGCTGCTTGAGTTTTGGTATAGGATCTTCATAAAAACACTCCAGACTGTCTGCAAGAATATGCGGATAATCTTCATTAATTTCAAGAGAAAGGAGATAGAGTTTGCAGCATTATTGGTGAGGAGACTTACCAGGTGTTTAAAAAACATGGCAAGCAACTATAAAATATTATTGATTACAAATGAGATTATTCTTATGAGATATTTGGATACAAAACGCTAGAGAAGAGCTACTTGTTAAAGAAGCAAGGTAAAATAGTTGAAAGACCTTAGCAAATGCTCTTGAGAGTTTCTGTTGGTATTCACGGCGACAATTTAGAGAGAGTCAAACAAACTTATGATTTGATGTCTGAGAAATGGTTCACTCATGCAACCCCTACTCTATTTAACAGTGGAACTTAAAAGCCACAAAATAGTTCCTGTTTCTTGTTACACATGACTGAGGACTCTATTAAAGGAATTTATGAAACTCTTACAAGATGTGCTCACATAAGTAAGAATGCTGGAGGAATTGGTATCTCAATGTCCAACATAAGAGCATCTGGAAGCTATATTAATGGAACCAATGGAGTTTCTAATGGACTTGTGCCTTTGTTGAGAGTATATGACTCAACTGCCAGATATGTTGATCAAGGAGGTGGCAAGAGAAAAGGATCTTTTGCTATTTATTTAGAGCCTTGGCATGCAGACATCTTTGATTTTTTAGAGCTAAAAAAGAACCATGGAAAAGAAGAACTAAGAGCCTGAGATCTTTTCTATGCCTTATGGATTCCTGATATATTCATGAGAAGAGTTGAGGAAGATGGAGAATGGACTCTGATGTGTCCAGCAGAATGTCCTGGCCTTGTTGAGTCATATGGAACTAAATTTGATGAGCTTTATACTTCTTATGAGAGAAATGAGAAAGGAAGAATTACAATTAAAGCCAGAAAATTATGGCAGACTATAATTCAGAGCCAAGTAGAAACAGGCACGCCATACATGCTATACAAAGATGCTTGCAATATAAAGTCCAATCAAAAGAATTTAGGAACAATAAAGTCCAGTAACTTGTGTACTGAAATCATAGAGTATACTGATGCAAATGAGGTTGCAGTGTGTAACTTAGCCTCAATTTCCTTGCCAAGATATGTTGATGAGAAAAATAAGACCTTTGATTTTTAGAAACTGATTGATGTTACTAGAGTCATTACTTATAATCTGAACTAGGTTATTGATAAGAACTATTATCCGATTCCTGAGGCCAAAAGCTCAAATCTTAAACACAGACCAATAGGCTTAGGTGTATAAGGTTTGGCCAATGTCTTTGCCATGCTCAAGATGGAGTATGACTCAGACCAAGCCTACTAGCTTAACAGTCAGATATTTGAGGCAATTTACTATGGAGCTTGCTTGGAGTCAATGGAGTTAAGTAGACTTCATGGACCCTATGAGACATTCAAAGGCAGTCCAGCAAGTGAGGGTATTCTTTAGTTTGATATGTGGAATGTGTAGCCAAAGAACCATAATTGGTCTTAGCTCAAGGAAGACATCAAAAAATACGGAATGAGGAACTCTCTACTTGTAGCTCCTATGCCAACGGCTTCAACTTCATAAATTCTTGGAAACAATGAAGCTTTTGAAGCATTCACCACCAACATATACAGTAGATGAGTTTTGTCTGGAGAATTCATTTGTGTCAATTGACATCTTGTTACTGATTTATTGGAGAGAAATTTATGGACTTTGGACATAAGAAACTAAATTATTGCTAACAATGGCTCTGTGTAACCAATCAAAGGCATTCCTGACGATATCAAGAGATTATACTGAACAGTGTGGGAGATCTCCTAAAGAAAATGCATAGATTTGGCTGCAGGAAGAGCACCATTTATAGACCAGTCTCAATCACTAAACATCTTCATTGCCAAGCCCGATTACTAGATCATGACTTCAATGCATTTTTATGGATGGAAAAAAGGACTAAAGACAGGGATGTATTATCTCAGATCAAAGCCAGCAGCAGATGCGATAAAATTCACAGTGGATGTTCAAACTGTTAAAAATGTTAAGGACTTTCAAAAAAACGAAAAGCTTAATAAAGAAGCTTAAATTTTAGAAACTTAGTAATTAAATGAAGAAGATCCTGTTAAGGTCTGTAGATATAGGCCACCCGGATTAGGAGATGATGAGGACTGTGAAGCTTGTGGAAGTTAATAAATATTATAACTATTATAGTTTTTAATTAAAGTCATATTTTTGCTGACTTCTTTAAATGTTATTTCCTAAAGTTATTTATCTATTCAAGTTAGTTTAAATTTGTTGTATAATAGCTCAAGTAATTGTTATATAGATTTTGATATATTTGACTATCTCAATTTACCTGAGAGTATTTTTTAGATGATAAAGTTTTAAAGTAGTCCTTTAATGGATTATCATTATGAACTGCAGTAAGATTCACTTTTTTGTTAATGTCATCTGTATACTTAAATGTTTATATAGGTGATCGGGCTACAGTTGGAGTTATCAAGTATTCATACATTTGTCCTAAAGGAAATTTACTAAGCTCCTGTTATCTCTGGTAGTAATAAGGCTTGAGAACCTAGCTGTTAAAAAATTCATTTTTCAAATTTTAAGCCATTTTTCATATCGTGAACAGAATCACAAAGAAATATTACTTCATTAAAATTAATAACTAATTTTTAAAATATTTAACTAAAATTATTATGGAAGTTATTTGGCTTAGATTTCAGAATAAATTTATTTAAAAAGCTATTCTCCTTATTAAATACACTCAGCTACTAATTAGTTATTTAGTTGCTAATTATCCAAAAATCCTTACTATTCAAAACCCATTATTTGATTTTTATCTAGATAGTTGAAAGTCACGTAAATAAATTACTCCTATTGATTATTTATATAAATAATATTACTTACTGGAATTATATTAAGAGTAAAGCTATTCAGTATCAGCAACGCACTTATAGAATTTATTATTAATGACTTAATCTAATGATAATCTATTTGCTTCAAACAGTTTACTTATATAGAATAATCCACATAATATTATGATATTTACACTTAATTAAAAACCTATTCAACTTCATACATAACTGCTAATATGTCATTTTAATCCTCTTCTTCATTTGCTAACACAATCTCAATATTCTTTTACTAGTTTTTAGTTTCTTTATAAATAATTCTGCATTCAATTAAGTTTCCCATAATACTCGAGATAATTTAATTATTTGATATCTACATAGATAGATTTTTCTCTTGTTAATTTATCTAGTTCTCAAGATCCATTTTATATTATTTAATTTATAATTTAATAAAATAACATGATCAATTTAGAAGTGTTAGATAGAACTAAATTTAGTAGTAAGTCTTGTTATTTTAAGGTCGTTAAAAATGAGCATAAATTAATACAATCAGAATATATGTATTTTCAAAAGGAGAATGAAAGCCAAATAAAAACAGAAACCTTGCTTACAGACGATAAAATATATGTAATTGAAATAGAAGGAATTATAAACAAGATATTTTATCCTAGGATAATTTTAAAAATAAAATTGTCACAAATTAATCAAATAATTTATTCGCTTTAAAACAACACATTTTTAATTGAGACCATAGATGAATTCAGAATAAAGCTAGATGCCTAGAATTGAAATGAGTTTATACTAAATATAGTAAGATTGAAAGAGATTAATAACTATCAATAATTGTTTGTATTTTTCGTAGACGAACCTAACATAGATAGATTTATTAAAAATAAAGGAGCTTTGTATTAAAGAATAAAAGACAGTAATTGAAAATTAATAAATTCGGCCAATTTCTATTAGTATTTATAAACTTAGGATCAATTCTACTATGACAGTACTCATAATTGGGATGTGTTTTTGAACCAAACAGGCATTAAAATAAAAGAGGAAGACTTTGAAATAAAAGGTATTTTAAAATAGACTTCAAGAAAATAGGTTCTTTTGACCTACAATAAGATTAATGCTGAGTCATATGTTCTTACTATTCTTCAGAACATAAACTAGTATCCCTATGAGACTATTAATCAAATAAGAGAAAACTCTATATATTGGTCTAAGTTGAATATTAAAGATGTGTTCACTTAAAAATTTGGCTTTATCTCTAGAAACAATATTTACATAGGAAGAAATTACATTGTTGGGAAGTTTTTGTTGGAGTATATATGATAGGAGAATATATAAGAAGAGCTTATAATTTGATAATACTTTAGAGAGATTATAGACATAATATCTTAATGCCACTTAAAAGGCTATTGTTTTAACGACTTACAGGCTAGCAACATATATATTGATTCTAATTTTTAAATTAAGCTCTCTTTTATGGGAGCCCACAAATTCATTAAAAACACGAGCTATACTTACTACTATTAGAATATGATTAAATATTAGTCACCAGAATAAATCAATAAGCTTGAGTTAACAGAAGCCACAGATGTTTGGTTTATAGGAATATTTCTATATGAGGTATTCTTTAAGTTTGCGCCATTTAATAACACTGATAATGAAAGATCTTTTAATAAAGCTGCACAATAAGATCTAAGATTTGATCCTGATATCAAAACATCCAAAGAATTAAGACATTTTATCTCCAAATGTCTGCAGAAAGATCCCAAGGAAAGATTACCTACTGGAAATATATTGGAGTTATTGGAGGAAAGTTGGTTCAAAGAAAATCTTCTGACATAATTTGATATATTAGAGCAAAAATAGAAGCATTAGCTTTTCAAAGCGGGAAGTGAAGTGTGAAGATACTCTGTTAATGATAAATAGATTTAAGAAGGACCTTAAGACTCTATATTCGAAAGCCTTGTTCATTTTATTGAATAATAATTAAATAAATATATAATTGATAAAATAATAATGTTCTAAAACTATGAACTATAAAGTCTGTTAATATAGCTGAAGAAGGAGATTAGATTGATCAACTTTACAAAGCTAGTAGATGACTAATAGATCTTTCAAATTGACTCGAACATCTAATTACTTAATTATATCTTTATTGAATATTCAAAGAATGAGTTTTATTTGTTTATTCTTAAGCAAGGTTATAATCTTTATGTTATGAGCGACTTTTAATTTATATAGAGCATTCTGCAAATAACACAAAATATTCTATAGCTGCCTAAGACCTTATCAGTTGAATAATTTTTTGACTCTAAATTATTAAAGAAAAGAATAAAACTAATTATAGAAATATCAAAGGCTGTTTGAACATGGGTTAAAGATATAACAAATACATTATAGAAATAAAGTCAGATATTAAATAAAAATATTTAAAAATAAAATAACAATAATTGATCATTAATAGACATAAGTACTATAAAATAATAGTAGTTAAATATTGAAGATAAAATCGAATAAAATCAAAATTAGATTATATAACATAACTAATAAGAAGTCTAGAATAAAGATACGTTATTGATAGAGTTTTTAGATCTTAAAGAATAAATGAGGATTTTGAGATAAGAATTTGAAAGCTATAGAACAAACACAGATGCAAGGATAAACATTCTTTCAGCAAAAATTATCAAATATTAACGTAATATTTTTATTAAAGTGTATTTGAAAGAATTCCTTCCACCACCTCATAACTTTATAAGGTTATATTACTGTTGTATTAAAACTTAATCTTTATCTCTTCGAGTGCTTAAATATTATCTTTATTTCTCTCAGTTAGAATATTGAATATATTTAGTTTTAATATTAAGTTTACTATGGATAAATTTAAGCTGTAGTTCTGTTAAATCTAGCTAATATATTAGCTTAGATATAATAGCTTTGATAAATTATTTTAGCTAATTGAATACTCTCTAAACATTAAATCTATTTCTTTGCTAGATTTATTTATTAAGTACTAGTAAGCATTTTAAATCAAGAGATTTTAATTTTATTCTTCCCAAAAATATATTTCCATGTGATTCTGTTCTCTTTCAATAACTGTTAATTTATTTTCTTTAGTTAATATTTTTCTTTTTGTTTATTCTTGTTCTTCTACAAAATGATTTTTACTTTTATTTAATTTATCAAGAAGATTATTACTAGTTGAGAAGTGAAAAGGAATTTCCTCCTGATTTTCTCCATAATTTTATTATAGAAGATTTAAATTATTCATTTTCTCCATTTAGATAATTTCTCTCCATTTATAATCTGTGTTAAAGCTTGTTGATTATTATAAAACTTGTCCTTTCTATTCTAATATAATTTGTTCAATTTCCTCTAAGAGCTGGTTATTAATAGTATGGTTTTGCTAATTGATATTTTCCTGTGCTTTTGCATTTAATATATAATGTTAAATAAGATTGGTGGGCTTTACTTTAATATCATTGTATAGATTTAGATAAGTTAGTTTTTCACTTGATACATCTAAAGTTTAATAAGATAAAATATTAATTAGATTGCTTTGCTCTTACAATATATAAATTTATTTATTATTTTCACTAATTTAGAAAGAAATAATGTTTTTTTCGAATTAATATTAAATAGCCAGTTTTTCTAAAAAAATGTCATATATTTGCAGCTGTTATTTATCATTTGAAGCTATTATTTTCTAATATTGTGACTCAAAAAGAAAATACAACAGTTCATTTTGGACTTCTTTAATTTACCTAACCATTAGCAAAGTGTCTGCATCATAAATATCTATCTAGTTTAAATGGTATATAGCTATTAGACCCATATCTCTACTAAATTTGGTTTGCTTAATAACCTTACTAAATTGAATATATTTAACTATCTTTCCAGAATAGAAGTCTATCTAGTTTATACCTTTATTATCTACTCTTAACAAATATTTATTTGATTGATCTGTAAAGATTTTATATTAGTCTTCGTTTAGGATCTAATTTTTATATTTAAAATCTTTATTGTATAAAGCCTTTTCAGTATTTATTTTTATTACAGATCCATCGCTATAGCCAACAAATAAATAAAAGCCACATACTGATAGTGATTAGCATACTGCCTCTCTGTATTAATCCATTTGTTTCTTATAATCTTTGTTGTTTTTATATTGATAACTATCTAGTAATTGAATATAGCTATTAACAATAGTTATGTTTTCTACATCCCAGATTATAGGAAGCTTAGATTCTTTGTGTAAGGAAAACATATTGTGATTTCCTTGTTTAGAAAATCTGTTTTCAGTCAATGTAAAATCTATCATCTCATCTGTTTTTCTAACGAGCTCGGTTTACTCATAGTCTTTTTTTATTTTTTTTGAAAATTTTCCACTTGCAGTTTCATTAAAGATTGATAATCTATAAAACTATCCTTTGTTTTATTCGCCCCATGCCACTAAAAATCAATCTTTATAAATCTATATTTTATTCACGTAACTATCAGGACCTTATCTTATTCTTAATTATCAGAAAATTTGATTATATTGATCCTCTCTTATAAATTGAATTATAGAATTAGTGTTAGAAGAGAATGTGTACATAAACTCATCCTAGTTATTAACGTAATTGATTATTGTATCCATTTAGTAATTAGTTCCTATAATTGAAAGTATTAACTCTCCATTATTTAGATTAAATAACTACAACTACTCATTTAATACTTTAACAATAATGAGAGGTTTTTCAGAAGATAATAAACTAAAAGAGAAGCTCTCTATTGTATTATTAAAGCTCATTTAAAATACTATTTCGCAATCAATTAAATTAACAGCAAATAATTAATTATTATATGTACTAATAGATACAATATCATTTAAAGGAGAATTTATTATGGATTTTATTCCGTGTTGTAATATTTTTTCTTAAATATTTTTTTATCTCCCTAAATTAAATATTTCTTTTCCGGTATTAAAATTGTACAAAATCATCTAATCTTTGGAATACAAAATAACTTTATTTAAATATGCTTCGGGATGAATTATATATTCTATATCATAGTACAAATCAAATGAATTAATGATACTAAAATCTCCAGTATTTAGAATTAGCAGTTTGTTACTTTATAAAAGAATTAAACTGACTTTCCCTAATCCACATACTGCTTTTATACTCTCATCGAACTTCAATTGGGCTGTACAGTGAGAAAAGTGCATTTTAATAACGCTATTTTCAAAATAAACCTGAACAAACTCATTATATACTTCTATAAATCATATATCTTTCTCAAATTATGGAGAAATCATTTTGATCTTTAAATCAACTTGAGTAATTATCTTGTATGAATTTCCAGTCTATACTAAAATATAGTCTTTATTACTCATTGAATAGGATTTAACTATTCCGCCTTCGCAAAAGCAACCTATTTTTCTTACAAAAGATAAAGCTTCTTAACTCATTTATATAAAAAACTTAAAATTAAAAAAATAATAAACTTCAAATAATAAAGATAGTAAATAGATAGTTTATTATAGTCCTAGTTTGGTTCTTCTCCAGTGTCTTCTCTTGTTGTTATACCTGATAGTGGATCCGGTTTTAAGTCTGAACCAGTTTGGCATGTTTTTGTTATTGTTCATTTCCTTTCCCAATCTCTTCTTAAGCTTTAATGACTTGTGAGCACCCATTGATTTATAAATTTTAGTTTTAATAAATAGATTATACTGATAATAATTTCAATATTTTTATATTTGCATAATAAATATCAATATGCATTCATAATATTTTATTAAATAGATAAGAATATGTATAAATTAATAGAAGTATTTTTTTGTTAGAGATTAATTTGTTCCTACTCAGGCTTTTGATTTTTATACTTATATATTAGTAAGTTGGGTATTAAAGTTCATTAATATAAAGCATTAAAAACTCAAATTTTGTGTTTAAGAAATTATTATTATTTATTTAAATGAAATGATATAAATTGCTACCTTAAAATAGTTTTGAAATTAAATTGGATAAAAAATAAAATTTTCTTCTTTTTAAAATTTCATAAATAAAATAGAGCCAAAAACAGAGTAATCTTACCAAAAAATAAATTAAATTTTAATGGTTTGCATTATTATTTAGTCACAAGAAATAATCGTAAAAATAAATAATAATACTATAAAAAGATAATTTTTTGCATTAATATTAATTTTATCAAAATAAATTTATTAAATTTAAAATAATAAGTATAATAAAACTATTTCTAAACTTGAAAAAAAATATTTTAAAAATTTACTCTTATTTTGTTACATAATATTAAAATATTAATTTTAATTCTGTAATAAGGAGTTTCCAATATTAATAACTAAATTTTAATGTGATAAAATAGAAAAAGATAATAATTTTATTTGGATTTAGTTTAATATATTTTTAACCAAACTAGAAATAAGAAAAACTAATTTAAAAAATACCCCATAAAATAAAAGTTTTATAAAATCTAAGGTATGAGATTTAATGAAAATTTATTTATTTATCATATTTGCTTTTCTAAATTATTAGTTGCTATTTTGATAAGTTTTTAGAATAATTTGCATTTAATTTAAACAAATAATAGATGCTTTAAAAAATCAGTTAAGACATATTTATTTTTAGCCTCAAAGAAATTTATGGGTTTTATTAATTAAATATTTAATTGAAAAAAACAAAAATACAACATTAAAATAACTTAAACAAACTGAAATGATTAATGAATATAAATCTTATAATAGAACTTATAAAGAAATAATATCTAACTAAAATAGCAACTAATTAAATTTGCTTAATACGTATTTGTATTATATTAATGTTTCTATTTAATATATTACTTAAACAAAAATACAAGAATATTTGATCTCATTACTTAACATGTTTTTTTATTATTATCAAATATTTATAAATGCAACTTAAATAATAA
>ERZ724506.168-NODE-168-length-25770-cov-131.605328_pt1 | contig 25770 bp, 27 predicted proteins | sample MGYA00376039_ERZ724506 | MGnify/ENA primary metagenome ERZ724506 (study PRJEB28724, sample SAMN07190887) | wastewater metagenome | isolation source: effluent of sewage treatment plant in Hong Hong | place: USA: Christiansburg, Virginia | collected 2016-03-01 ... | reverse complement strand
AATTATAAAACAAGTTAGGTGGGAAATTACAACTTTCAGTTACGAAGAGTATATATGTGTATTACATTGTTTTACCAGAAAGATTAACCCTTCTTATTCAGATATTCAAACTACTATTGATTTAATAACTGAGCGAATCAAAATATCAGAAAATAAAATAGTTGAAAGTTCAGGTAATGTTTTTGCTGACATTGGCTTACAAAATGCTGAGGAAATATTTTTAAAAGCCCAAATGTCTTATAAGATAGATCAAGAAATAAAAAAAAGAAATTTAACCCAAGCAAAAGCCGCTAAATTATTGGAAATTCCACAGCCCAGAATTTCACAAATTATTAACGGCAAATTTCAAGATATTTCAGAGCTTAAATTAATGCACTGTTTAAATAAACTTGGTTATAATATTAATATACAAATTGAAGCACTACCACATAACGCAGTTGGGCACATATCATTAGCAATTGCATAATAATAGCTATAAAAAAATTAGTCTAATTAGCATAACGGTTTTGCACGGGGTGTTAATCTCAAATAATTATTTTAATAAATTATTCGTTTGTGTTAGAATAACAGTTATAAATTTATGGAATTAGTTTTTATTTTAGGGGTTATGAAGTGAAAATGACTCGTAGCAATATACTTAATACTCTCAGAGAGCAAAAAACATACATTCAAAAAACATATGAAGTAGAAAAGATAGGTTTATTTGGTAGCTATGTTAATGACACTCAAAAGGAAGATAGCGATATTGATATATATGTTGAATTTAATAATAAAACATTCGACAATATAGCTGGGCTGTGGAATTATTTAGAAGTTATATATCATAAAAAAATAGACCTTGTATATAAGCATAGACATAGCAATAGTGCAATGTTTAATAGAATTCAACAAGAAGTTATTTATGGATAGACTGACAACATTAGAAATTTTGAATTATGTGTTGGAAAGCATATTTTTAATTCAAAAAAGATTTGAAGTTATTAATTCTATCGAAGATTTTGATACAGAACTAGGTAAAGAAAAACTCGATGCCATATGTATGCGATTACAAACAGTTGGTGAATCAATAAAGATTTTAGATAAGCGAGAAAGAGTATTCCTAAATATGGTGGCAGATGATGATTATTGGAGCAAGATTATTAAAATGCGAGAGATAATATCACATCATTATGCCACAATAGACGAAGAAGTTGTTTATATGATTTGTAGTGATCACATTAATAAGTTAGAGCAGCACATTCATTCTTTACTACAAAAATTGTAAATTTATGCGAGCCATTATCTAAAATCATAAAAGCCCATCAGTTTTGATGGCTTTTATGATTTTAAATAGCTTCTCAATCATTCTCTATCCAATGTAATTTGTGCTCGTTAACGTAATGCTATTTGACTGTTTATTTTTAGGTTAAATTCTGCAAGTATTGTATGCGGGTGTTGAAACCCCCACCATTGTAAAATATCAAGTTCGATTTAAGTTCGATTTTAATACCTAAATACACCTATCTATACCTATTACGGGATGCAAAAACAACTCACACAACAAGACATATATAATTACAAATCAATATGTTACCGCAAAACATAAAAAATTGAAAAATATAGAGTTGGAGTATTCACCCCCCCCATCTCCACCAGAATTTTGGCAATACTCCCATTTTTAATGTTATTTAAAAGTAAGTACATATTTACACTTAAATAATTATTTCTTAAAAACAGGTGGCATACCTCGGCAATACTCCCATTTTTAATGTTATTTAAAAGTAAGTACATATTTACACTTAAATAATTATTTCTTAAAAACAGGTGGCATACCTCCATTTGCCATATGTGGTCTCACATTATTATACATCCAGATCCACTGAGTTGATTGTTGTTTTACTTGCTCAATACTCTCAAATAAGCATTGATTCAGTAATTCATATCTCATGGTGCGGTTAAATCGCTCCACATAGCCATTTTGTTGCGGATTACCTGGTTGGATATACCATAGTTCAATATCATTCTTTTTTGCCCAGCTTTTCAATATATCACTAATATATTCTGGTCCATTGTCACACCTAATTGCAAATGGCTTACTTCTGTATTCAATCAGTCTATTGAGTACTCGTATCACGCGTGTTGATGGTAATGAAAAGTCAATTTCACTCTCCAGTGCCTCACGGTTATAATCATCAATTATGTTTAGTGTGCGGTACTTTCTGCCATCCATGAGATTGTCGTGCATGAAATCCATCGACCAAATATGATTTTGAAATTGTGCTATAGCTAATTTCTCTGGTCTCTCGCGCTTAATCCTACGTTTAGGTTTTATTCGCAGATTTAAACATAATTCACAGTAGATTCGATAGATACGCTTATGATTAAAATGTAATTGCAAAACATTGCGAATATACAAATAACATAGTTGGAATCCCCACGTCCTATGCTCAGATGTTATCTCTAGCAACAATTTTGCAATAAGATCGTTATAATCATTCAATTTGCTTACATAGTGGTACGTAGTTTCACTTATGTGAAATAAACGACAAACACGCCTTATGCTAAAACCATATTTTAATGCTACAGCCTTAGCCATCAATTTACGTTGTGATGGCTTCACCACTTTTTTGTCATTACCTCCTTAAGGACATCATGATCTAATTGCAATTCAGCATACATTCGTTTTAAGCGGTTATTCTCGGCTTCTAACTGTTTTACCTTTGATAGCATCGATACATCCATGCCGCCATATTTTGCGCGCCATTTATAAAATGTCGCACTGCTAACACCATTACTCCGACATACATCTGTAATTGGCATACCATTTTCTGCTAATTTTAAAATAGTTACTATTTGTGATTCGCTAAATTTTGAACTCTTCATTATTCATACCCCTTTTATGTTAGCCATTATTGTAAATCTCTCTACTTTAGAATGACATTATTTTTAGGGGGTATTACCTATTCTATTTCATTAATAATTTGTTTTATTTTATAATAACGTGCAGTTTTGGATAATGCCTCTAATAATATTGCAACTTTTCTCAATAATATTATGTCTGTATTAATATCTTTTTCAATATTTGGACGCTTAACTTTTATAGCCACAAAGGCTTTTCCATTTAGTAATCTTGCTTTATATACTTGTGATATTGAACCTGCCGCGATAGGGGTCTCATTAAATTCAACAAAAATATCACGAATTGGCCTATTATACGCATTGAGAATAATTTCATTTGCTTTTAACCATGGAAATTGCTTTACGTTGCTTTGTAATCCTGATAACTCTGAAATTACATCGTCATTAAATATATCGGGACGGATTGATAAAATTTGTCCAAGCTTAATATAAAATGGTCCAAGCTCTTCCAAAGTAACCCTTAATTTAAGTCCAAAACCAGCTGTCCTTAGTTCTTTTTTAATAGGTAAAAGTAAAAAAAGCCATATATAAAATACTTTACAAAAACTAGCTTTATTATCCACTAAATATTTACTCAGTCCATTACGATGAGCTATAAATAGTATTTGAATTAATCTAACCAATTGTAATCCTTATGTGTTATTTAAACATTTTAACTAGTACTTTTATTTATAAAGAGTTATTTATACCAAGATAATTCAATAATATAACAGTCACATTTTCTATTTGATAATTATTTACTGTTTCTGTCACAAAGTATATCGTTGCTACAACCCCCAACAACAATCCAAACACAAAGCAAATCAATAGCCACAAAAAATTTAGTATCTTTTTTTGATTTACACCATTGAACAAAATAATCACATTATCAACATCATTCTCAATTTGATGAATTAGAATATCATTACTTAAAGAATCTAAGTTACTGTTATCTTTAATATCAGGAATTGTTTTGCTTATTAAAAGACCTAGCTTTCTTTTAATACCAAGTAGACAATTCTGAATTGCGGTATTATCAGCCATTTTACCCCTTTAAAATAAAAGACTAGCATTATTAATGAGTTACAGAATACAGTAGAATAAGAAATAATTTATTACATACATTTTCCATCATTCAAACTTATGAAATATTGACACATATAAAACTAAATTTACTTTACAAAAGTCTTTGAGTAAAACCTACAGTTAAAATGGCCAATCAATTTTACTTAGATAGCTGTAACATAGTTTCCCTAATTGCCACAGGTATATCAATATCTAAATTTTTGCAAACTAATACAAAATCATCAAAAATAGCTTTGAAAAACCCGTAATTATTACGTGTTGCTATATTTACTTTCTCAACAAAACACTCTGGCATTTGTTGATGCATTCTACTGGCTAAGGGCTTACGTAAATCTTCAAAATAGTCCAATATGTTCATAAAATCCCCCAACTTGAAAACTCCTGTATAAAAAATACCAAGCGTTTCGCTATTAATATCTGGATAATTATGAAGCATTTGTACTGTAGACTTATCAAAATCTATAGCATAAATAATTGTGCCAGTATCATTAAGATTTCTTGCTGAAAATACCCTACCATTTACGTACTGTGCACCATTACACCGAGATTCAAGCACTTTAGAAAGCGTCTGTCTAGAATCTGTTGCAATCATAGAAATAGTATCATATACGTGACTAAGTATACGAATTGATTTATATTTTGATTGAGACATGTTAAAAACTCCTAAAAATTTAATATATGCATTATAATAACATGGACAGATAGCAAAGTAAAATTTTTATTTTTATACATCATTGCGCATATATATGCATGCATATTATGCGCCTATGTACAAACATATAGCCGTACCTTTATCTCAATTTCAGATATAGTATAGCGTAGGCACCTTAAACTTTTAAATGCTACCCAATGAAAAAATTGCTTGAAAATGACATTGTTTTTAGGTGGTCTTACCGAGCTATAGTTATCACAGTTTGAAATTACCTATTTTTAATATAATAATATATTGATATGAATTTGTATTTATGTTATTAAATAAGTAGTTTGCTTGCGTATTAACTATATGCCACCTGTTTTAAAGAAATGATTATTTAAGCGTAAATATGTACTTACTTTTAAATAACATTAGAAATGAGAGTATTACCTTGGAAAGCATATTTTTAATTCAAAAAAGATTTGAATTCATTAATTCTGTAAAGATTTTGATACAGAACGAGGAAAAGAAAAACTTGGATTTATCCAAAAAAAAGATGACTGTTGTATTCGTAGTTTAAGTTAAAATATTAAACTAAGATTTATCAGGAGCTATAGATGAAAAACGCAACCAATAATTTAATAGCAATAAAGAATGGCAACAAAGTTCTGTAACTATGACACTGAATTTAAGAATCAAGTCATCGCGGTTTATAAACGCAACATATATGTAAGTGTATCCACTTGTGCAGTTGCCTATAACTTATTAGTTTTTACCGTGCAAATCCAGCTGCAATCCAACGGCAATTACTTGCTCTACCCCATAATTAGCTAATAACTTAATGCCAGTTTTTTGTGAACTTGGTGTACGTAATTGAACCAAATCCTCAGCGCTCACATTTAAACTCAGCACTCCAGACTGCAGCAAGCCAGCATGTTGCTCTGGCATTAAATTTAAATTAACGCACAACGGTAAATAATCAAAAACTTCATTAATCTTGGCATATTGCTCTAAATGCGCTAATTCGGCTGGACTAATCCGAATCCGAATTTGTTGACTTTCAAATTGAATTTTCATGAATAAATTGCTCCCATTGCCAAAAGTAATTAAGATTGTTTAAATTTTCAGGTGCTGCGCAATTAATCTCTTGCCGCATAGCAAAATGCTGAATAAATTGATACACCGACATTCCACCTTGTTTTTGAATAACGGGAATTAAATCGTGACAAATTTGGACGGTAGTAGCATTTAATGCTAAATAGAGTGGTAACGGATGATCAGTAAAATGACTAATTTGATGTGAATTTGTAGCTAATTGCTGTAAGGTTTCAGGATTTAACGCGGCTAAATCAACTGGTACAAAATAGCACGCAGTTAACTGTGGATAATGTTCAGATAACCATAAAACACTGCTAATAATTCCACCAACTGGCCCAAGACGCGTATTAAAAATATCTTTAATTGCGAGTAAATCATTAGCTAACTCAGCTGGACTCACGCCACTACTAAATACAAGCTCAGCCTTTACACCCGCTAAGCGCTGAACTATGTGCTCAAGTAAACTCAGCCCATTGGCTAATTGGAGACTGGCTTTATCTTGCCCCATCCGTGTTGAGGCTCCGCCAATTAAAATTCCCAGCCCAATTAATTGTGCTGACACAACGCATGTCCTTGCACCCACTCGCTTTTACCATCGGTATAGTGCTCTTGCTTCCAAATTGGCACCCGATGTTTAATTTCTTCAATTATAAAGCGACAGGCGCGAAAGGCTTCATCACGATGTTTAGAACTCGCAATAATCAAAACACTCGTTTCACCAACGCTTAAATATCCGCTCCGATGGACTATACTAAAATCTAAATTCGGATCAATTGTATTGCGCGCTTCGCTACATAATTCACTTAAAACCTTGCGCGCTAAATCGGTAAAAATTTCATATTCAATTCCAACTACATCACGGTTTTGATTATGCTGGCGAACTTTACCAATAAAAATATCTTGCGCACCATGCTCCAAATTCACCATCTCCGTAATAAAACGGCTGCTCTCAATCACACCTTCACAAAACTCAATTTGAGTAACCATGTTTCTCTCTTTTTCCATTCTAAATTACTCACCTAAACTAATGGTCTAAGTAAGCTTAAATTATCTGCCAAATTAATTTTATTGTTGTTGCTGAATTTGTTGAATGGCAGCCTGATAACCACCATTCAAAACAAAAGCTTGCAAACCTAAATGCCGCAAATTTTCTACGGCTAACAGGCTTAAACTTTGTTGATTACAATAAACAACCAGCGTTTGTTCTAACGTAAATAGCTGTGGTGCTTGTGAAATTAAGCGACCAATGGTAATGTGTTCGGCAGCTGGTAGGTGTCCACGCTCCCATTCCGCAAGTGTCCGAATATCAATCAAGCGTAGATTCGTCAAATTAGCCAACTGTGCCCAATTTAACAGCGGCTGCGTCCATTCATTGATCAAATTATCGCCATGAAAGACACAATCTTGACGTTTAATTAACTGAAATTGCTGTTGCTCTAAGGTCCATAAATCAAAAATAAATAAGCGATTGGCTTGCGCAAAATTACCTAACAGCGCTTGCAGTGCAAGACTCGCTTGATAACTACCCACAATGTTTACGGCTGCGCCCAAAACACCGCTCACACTACAACTTGCCGTAGCTTGCGGCGCTTTAATTTGCCAGCATTTATAACAAGGTTGCTCTCTATTTTGCAAACTAAATAAGGCAACTTGTCCATCCCAGCCCAATACCGATGCATAAACCCAGGGTTTAGCCAGCCGCGCACAACAAAAGTTAATCGCTAATTTAGTAGCATAATCATCACTACAATCGAGCACTAAATCATAACCTGCAACGATTGGTAAACCAGTTTCTAAATTAAAGCGGCTTAAATCCCAATTAATCTGCACGGTTGGGTTTTGTTGCGTTAAGCGCGCGGCTAAAACTTTAGCTTTATACTCACCAAGCTGCTGTTCGGTAAATAAAATTTGGCGATTTAAATTACTTAGGCTGATTATGTCATCATCAAGTAGCATAATTTCACCAACTCCAGCTGCTACCAAATAAGGCAACACACTCGCCGCTAGACCACCACAACCAACACATAAGACTTTGGCGGCAGCTAATTTGGCTTGACCATCTATGCCAATCTCGGGCAAAACTAGCTGGGCTTGATAACGTTGATTAGCCACCACACACCGGTGGTAAAACATTCAGTAACTGATCCTTATTTAATAACGTATCTTCAGTTAAAACTTGTTCATTATTGGCAAAGGCACAACTACTTAGCAGTATCACCAATTCGGAAAATCCTGGCTTAATACTCAATTGAGTTTGCAAATAGGCTCTAAATTCACGCACAGTTAGTGGCGCGGAAAATTCAAAACCAATTCCACGAAGTGCACGCATTGAACCAAAACCATGTAAGCTAATTTTCATCTAAATTCCATTTCCTATTTAAAACTTGCATACATTGGCACGACATTAATCAAATCCCCCGCAATCAGTGCACAATCATCTTCAGACACAATAGCCCAAAGATCATTGGTCGTAAGCGAATGAATTTTAAACGACTCTTGCGCATGACTAATTTGTGCTGTAGCTAAACCATCTTGAATACTCAAGCGGGCTTTTAAAAACTGGCGTAAAGAATGTCTTTTTTTAAAGGTCTGCTCCAGCCGTAATTTAAAACTAGTTTCCCGCTCTTTAGCCAACATTTTACGCAATAATGGGATCACAAAAAAGCGCCATCCAACCATGCTTGATACTGGATTACCCGGTAAACCAAAAAAGAAACGCCCATCTTTAAGTCGTGCAAATAATACTGGTTTACCTGGGCGAATTGCCACCGCATGAAAGATAATTTCCGCACCCAGCTCGCGTAAAGTATCGGGAATAAAATCCCATTTTCCTTTGGAGACCGCCCCTGTGGTGATTAAAATTTGTTCACTGCTGGTTTGGATAAATTCTTGCAAGGTAGTTTTATGATCACGCAAAATCCCTGCATAACGTGGTGCAAAACAGCGTTGCGCCGCTAAATTCATCAATAACGGAGCATTGGAATTATAAATCTCACCATGTTGTAATTCCTGAGCATAGTTATCACTAATTTCTTCACCCGTGGTTGCAATTGCCAAGCTCAACGCCTTAAATACATTCAACTGAACAATTCCAACCGATGCCAACAGCATCACATCATTGGCTTGAATTTGTTGACCACGTTTGAATAACAATGCACCTAAACCGACATCCTCACCACTGAAACGCACGTTATCATGCATTTTTACGGCGTGCTTAATTTGAATATAATTTTGACCGTCACGTTCAATTAATTGGACTAATTCAATTGGAATTACCGCATCATAACCAGCAGGAATTGGCGCACCAGTCATAATTTCGCAACAACCGCCTGCTTCAGCCATGGCAAATTTTAGCGCACTAGCTTTAGCTTGAATAATTTCCGTAATCCGCAATTCTAACGGGCTTTCCTGACTCGCACTTAAGGTATCGCTATAACGCACGGCAAAGCCATCCATCGCCGAATTATCAAAGCTCGGTAATGCAATAGGGCTAAATACATCCTGCGCACAAATCCGCTCCAAGGCATTTAAGCTCGAAATTGACTCAACGCCTAATTCGATTGCCGCAGATTCTAATAAATCCAGTGCCTTTGCATAACTAATCATGATTCGCTCCCTCTGCCATTTTCACCAAATGCGACAAAAGCGGCAATAAACATTCCACACCTTCACGCACCGCATTACTACTACCAGGTAACGCAATTACCAAACAGCGCTCAACCACGACCGCCAAGGAACGACTTCCCCAGCTAAATTGCGTAAATTTGCTACCATACAGCCGCAATAACTCACCTATCCCTGGAATTTCACGCCCACCTAAGCTTAAAATAGTTTCAGGTGCTATATCACGACTGGCAATGCCCGTACCACCGCTAGTTATAATTAGTTGTGGACGTTTGTCACCCTTCAACCCTAAAAGCTCACTTAACTTAGCTTTCAATAGCGTTGCTTCATCGGCAACTAATTCATAGGCTAGATTGCTTGCACCTGCAGTCAGTAATAATTCCTGTAATAAAGACCCTGATTTGTCAGGATAAACGCCTTGGCTCGCCCGATCACTCAGCGTAATCGTTGCAAATTTAAGCCCTGTTAATTGTGGCGCTTGCGGTAAATATTCCGCGATCCAATCTGGGTAGTTACTCACTTGTGGATTAAACCAGACACCGCTTTTACCACCAATTTTAACTAATAACTGAATATCGCTAATGGTTAAACTTGGTTCGGAAATTTTGCTTAAATCATAAATCGTTAACAACCCAGCGCTCACGCCACTTAAAGCTTCCATTTCCACTCCAGTTTTGGCACTGGTAATGGCAATACAATAGACTTGCACCGCAAATTCGGCAGGCACTAATTCGCTAATAAACTCAACTTTATCTAGGCCTAATGGATGACAAAGCGGAATCAAATTACTGGTATTTTTAGCGCCCATAATTGCCGCAACCTCAGCCAAGCGTAATGGATCGCCTTTTAACATTTGTTGATTGCGAATTAAATTAAACACCATTTCACCAACGTAAATTTTGCCGCGCGCAATCGCAATCCGCTTAGTTGCCAATTTATCACTCACATCAATCATATGATAATAACTTTTCATTTATCCACCCACATTCGAAAGATTCATAATATTCCCTGTTTTCGCCTGAGCCAATTGATGACCTATGCTCTTATTACCCATGCATTTAATGATGCTGGCTTTAAGTTCTTCGCGTTGATTTGGATTTTGCAATAAATGGCGCAAAGAATAATTTTCATCGCCAAATAGACACAAGCGTAACGCCCCATCTTGCGTAAAACGCAGCCGATTACAACTGCTGCAAAAATTTTTGCTATATGGCGCAATAATTCCCACTGTTCCAATTGAATTAGGCTGGCTAAACTCGATCGCAGGACCAGCACCGTATTGGCGCGGTTGCTCAATCCAACCCAGCGCTTTGAGTTTAGCGCGTAACACTTCAGCCGAAACATAATTTTCTTGAAAATAAGCTTGATTATCACTGGTTTGCATTAATTCAATAAAACGCAGACTTAAGGCTTTATCTTGAATATACGTCAGAAAATCTTCCAATTCATCAAGACTATGTTTAATTAACACCGCATTGATTTTGACTTGCTGTAAATTACTAGCTAGAGCTTGCTGGATAGTATGTTGAATGGCATCTAATTTATCCACCTGGGTAATTTGATGAAAGCGTTCACGGTTTAAACTATCCATGCTGATATTCAGATTAGTTAACCCTGCGGCGATGTACTCATCCAAATGCGCACCTAATTTATAGGCGTTGGTGGTAATTGCCAAAGTTTTGATTTGTGGAAAACTCCGAATTAGCTGCATAATTTCCAGCAAGTCACGGCGTAAGGTTGGTTCACCACCAGTTAGACGAATTTTCCAAATGCCTAATTCAACTAACCCGGCCACCAAATTACTAATTTCTTGCAAATTAAGCGCAGGTTCTGGACTACACGCCTGATAACCATTCGGCAAGCAATATTGACACTTGAAATTACAGCGTTCGGTCAAGGATAAGCGCACATAACTAAACTGGCGCGCAAAATTATCTTGTAACAAAATAGATCCAATCTTATGCAAATGAACTAACCAAGCAAATTTTATTCAAAAAGGCACTCTCTTCACCTGCCGTAAAATAACTTTAATCCAGTCATGAAAATACAACTATATCAAGATTTACATGTACCTTCAATACCTTATTTATAAGTTATGATAAAATTAATTTTCACAATTCAATATTTTACACCAATTAAGCAATCAACATTAAAAGCTCAACTAATTTTAACTTAGCCTCAATAAATTGCAGACACAATTTTTAAGTTTAATCCGCAAAATAACTCACTTAACATTACTCAAGTAAGATTGCCTTCAGCACTTTGAGCAGCCAAACCACCGTAGTACGTTATCGCATACGCTGGTTTTAATTAAATTTTATGAATTCAATATCTTTGGCTTCTAAACTGGCTAAATTCTACTTTCTAAATTAGTTATTTGCGAACGATTTGATAACCAGTCCGAGTCATATATTTCAACGGCACACTTACAACATGAACTAAGCGCGTGAATGGAAATAGCACAAATAGTGTCATTCCACACAAAACGTGAATTTTAAAAACCAAGCCAACTTTATTGAGATAAAGGAAAGAATTGCTATCTAAAATTGCCAAATGTTGTACCCAATTTGCCAAAGCCTCCATTTCAACACCATCAAGATGTTGAGCCGAGAATGGTATCGTTGCTAAACCCAAAATTAATTGTACATAAACGGCTAATAAAATAACAATATCGGAAGTTCGGCTAGTAGCACGCACTCTGGAATTAAATAGGCGCCGCAAAACTAAAATTGTCATGCCAATGAAGCATAATACACCGAGAGCACCACCTACTATCATTGCCATTAGCTGTTTATGTGCTGGTGAAATAATCGATTTATACAGTGTTTCAGGAGTAAGGAGCCCTACAAAATGTGAACACAGTATTAATATCACGCTCCAATGAAATAAATTATTACCCAGAATAAACCAGCGATCACTCAAAATTTGACTCGAGCGTGCATTCCATGAATATTGGTCTCGGTCGTAACGAATCCACGTTGCAACGATGAATACCGTTAAAGCAATGTAGGGATAAAGTTGAAATAAGAAAAAATTAAAATACATGTTGTTTACCTCATTGTATATGCGTTATAGTTTACAAGAATTACAGTTACTACTTCCATCAAAAGTAACTGGAGGTTCTTGCCATGATTTATCTAGTTCGGTTAGTACTTGAATTGGAATTACTGGTGATGTAGTGCGTGGAGTTTGCCCCATGAAAATTTCGAGTGCATCACAAATTAAACTATAGTCACTTTGATGTTGTTTAAGTTTAAATCCAATCTGCGTGATTATTTTTAACATGTCAACCAAAAATTCTTTGATTAAATCCGGAGATTGCTCCGACAAAAATTCTAAAATTAAGGGTAGATAATCTGGTAACTCACTATTAGTAATTTGGAAGTGCTGTTGCTGGTAGTAATCACTTAAATCAACCATGGCCTGTCCACGATCTTTGGATTGCCCATGGAGATATTCAAATAAATACAATGAGACGCTACTATCGAATAAAGTCACGTATTCCTGCTGCCAGTCAATCAAATCTAGACTAGCCAAGCCCGTTATCCAGTTACTTAACTTAAGGCAGATGGATTTTTCCAGTAACTGCTCTTGATTTAAAATTGCTGCCAACTCTGTCAGTGATTGCTGGAGTTCGACGCTAGGATAGCTCAACAAGCAACTAAAGATTTTAAAAGTTTTAATACTCATATTATTCATCCTTCAATTCTGTTTGGAAATCACGTACCTCTGGACTAAGTTGTTGTGCTCGCTGAGTTTGCTTATTTTGATTACCCCCAAAGAAATTTATTTTTTGAGTTTTACCAAACACATCAACTGAATTATTACCATTTGAACTACAATTGCCCGCACTGAAACCACAACCAGAACGAGTACCAAAGGCATCACCAGCATATTCGCTATGGCTGGTTGGGATTACAAAACGATCTTCATAATTAGCAATTGCCATATAACGATACATTTCATCTACCATGTTTTCGTTTAAACCTACTTTTTCTAAAATACTCATATCGCGAATTCCTTCGACATGTTTGCCGCGCATGAAATTACGCATTGCCAACATTCTAGATAATGCGAGATGAACTGGGGCAACATTGCCAGCGGTTAACAAATTGGCGAGGTATTTAGCAGGAATGCGCATGTTTTCGGTGCTCGGGAAAATATTGTGACTTTCCAACGTCTGCTGGATTGGCGATAACGGTGGAATATACCAAACCATAGGTAAGGTGCGATATTCAGGGTGTAACGGGAAAGCAATTTTCCAGTCGATCGCCATTTTATAAATCGGGGATTTTTTTGCTGCATCTAACCACGATTCTGGAATACCCTCGGCGCGTGCTAAGCGAATAATTTCTGGATCATGTGGGTCTAAGAACATATCTAACTGCGCCGCATAGAGGTTTGTGGTATCCGTTACCGATGCAGCCGATTCAATTTTATTAGCATCATATAATAGAACTCCCAATGAGCGAATTCGTCCAACACAAGTTTCGGCGCATAGCGTTGGTTCTCCAGACTCAATTCGCGGATAACAGAAAATACACTTCTCGGATTTATTAGTTTCCCAATTAAAGTAAATTTTCTTATATGGACAGCCACTAACACACATACGCCAGCCACGACATTTATCTTGATCAATCAGGACAATACCATCTTTCTCGCGTTTGTAAATTGCTCCAGATGGGCAGGATGCCACACAGGCTGGATTTAAGCAATGTTCACATAAACGCGGCAAATACATCATGAACGTATTTTCAAATTTACCATACATCTCTTTGGCGATATCATTAAAATTATAGTCAGCCGAGCGCTTACTAAATTCACCACTTAAAATTTCCTCCCAGTTAGGTCCTTTGGTGATTTTTTTCATCGCCTTACCTGTAATTACCGATACTGGTGTTGCAACTGGTGCCGTTTTAGATTTGGGTGCATTTTGTAAATGCTGAAAGTCGAAGGTATACGGTTCATAGTAGTCGTCAATTTGCGGTAAATTAGGATTGGCAAATAATGTCGCCAAAATTTTCATTTTGCTGCCTTGTTTGAGTTTAAGGCGTCCACCGCGAGTTAAATCCCAACCACCTTTCCAACGTTCCTGATTTTCCCAATCATCCGGAAAGCCAATCCCTGGCTTACTTTCGACATTGTTAAACCATGCATATTCAACGCCACGGCGTGAAGTCCAAACATTTTTACAGGTAACCGAACAAGTGTGGCAACCAATACATTTATCTAAATTTAAGACCATGCCAATCTGAGCACGGATTTTAGGTTGATAAGTCATAATCTTCTAATCCTTTATTTTGCAGTAAATGGAGTTTCGTCAACTGAATAAGAATTACCCCATTCAATATTTTTCATTTTGCGTAAGACAATAAATTCATCGCGGTTCGAGCCAACTGTACCGTAGTAATTCCAACCGTAAGACAGCTGATGATAACCACCGATCATATGAGTTGGTTTCATAGTGATACGAGTGACTGAATTATGGACGCCACCACGTAAACCAGTTTTTTCACTCAATGGAGCATTAACGTGTTTTTCCTGTGCATGATACATCATGATAACTCCATCAGGTATGCGTTGACTAACAATCGCCCTAGCGGCAATGCTACCATTTTCATTATAAGCCTCTACCCAGTCATTATCGACAACATCAATGAGTTTCGCATCATTTTCACTAATCCACACATTAGGTCCACCTCGCGAAAGGGTTAGCATAATTAGGTTATCCGAGTGTGTACTATGAATTCCCCACTTTTGATGCGGCGTTAGGAAATTTAAGACCACTGTTTTTTCACTATCGTCAATGATGTTATCGGTGCTCTTAGTATTAACTGGAGGTTTATACACGCAATGCTCCTCGCCAAATGCACGCATCCACGGGTGATCTTGATAAAGTTCTTGACGTCCGCTCAGTGTGCGCCATGGAATATATTCATGGACATTGGTATAGCTAAAGGTATAGCTAACGTGTTCAGATTCAATTCCACTCCATGTTGGCGAAGTAATAATCTTGCGTGGCTGTGCCTGAATGTCACGAAAGCGAATTTTTTCGTCTTCGCGGGCTTCAACCAAGTGAGTATGACTGCGCCCAGTGAATTTACTCACCGCCTGCCAAGCTTTGAGAGCCACCTCACCACTAGTTTCTGGAGAGAGAGCTAGTATTAGTTCGCAAGCATCAATGTCGCTTTCAATTTTTACGCGCCCTTCAGTGGTCGTATAATTTAACTCTCTTAAAAGTTTGATTTCTTTATCCGCCACCCAGTTAATTCCCTTGCTTCCTAGCCCTAAAGTTTCAACCAATGGTCCTAATGATGTGTATTTATTATAAATTTGACTATAGTCTCGTTCAACTAAAGTTACATTCGGCATTGATAAATTGGCAATGGCTTTACACTCACCTAGTGCCCAATCTTGTAGCTCTAAACCTTGCCCCAATTCGGCTTTAGTATCATGTAAAATTGGCGTCAAAACAACATCATGAACCACATCGAGGTGCCCAGGAGAAAGTTTGGATACTTGAGCTGCAAATAGTTTATAAATTTCCCAATCATTGCGCGACTCCCATACTGGATCGATAGCCTGACTAAACGGGTGAATAAAAGGATGCATATCCGAAGTATTCAAATCATTTTTTTCATACCACGATGCAGTTGGTAAGACAATATCCGAATACATGCAGGTTGAAGACATCCTAAAATCAAGTGTCACCAGCAAATCCAATTTACCTTGTGGAGCTTCTTCATGCCAGACTACATCCGACGGATGTTTGCCGCTACCACCTAAATCTTTACCCTGTACTCCGTTGGAAGTTCCCAGTAAATGTTTCAGAAAATATTCATGCCCTTTGCCACTGGCTCCCAATAAATTAGAACGCCATACAAACATATTCCGTGGCCAATTCTGTGGATTATCTGGATCGTTACATGCTAGCTTAAGTGTACCGTTTTGTAATTCGCGGGCAATATATTCGCCAGGATTCTCTTGATTGGCATGGATCGTAGCACCGATGGTCAATGGATTGGCCTGCAACTGTGGTGCTGTTGGCAGCCAACCACGGCGCTCTGCAATTACGTTGCAATCGATAATTGATTTATCTACCCACTCACTTGGATCAGCTAATGGTGAAAGTACTTCATCAATGCCAATTTTTTCATAGCGCCATTGATTACTATGTGCGTAGAAAAACGAGGTTCCATTCATTAAACGTGGCGGACGTGACCAATCAGTGGCGGTTGCTAGCTGCTGCCATCCAGTCTGTGGGCGCAGCTTTTCTTGACCAACATAATGACACCAGCCACCACCAGATTTTCCGACGCAACCACACATCACTAGTAAATTAATAATGGCGCGGTAAGTCATATCCATGTTATACCAGTGATTAAGTCCAGCACCAACAATAATCATCGAGCGCCCTTGGGTTTTATTAGCATTATCAGCAAATTGACGGGCTAGATCAATCACAGCTTTGGCATTTACCCCAGTAATTTTCTCTTGCCAGGCTGGCGAATATGGCAGGTTTTCAGTATAATCTTTGGCACAGTTAGAATCATTAAAACCACGCTCAACCCCATAATTAGCTAAAAATAAATCATAAACCGTCGTTACCCAAACTTCTTGATTGTCCAAAATTAATTTGCGAGCTGGGACCTGATGTTTGAGGATGCTTTCATGAGTAGTAGCCGCAAAATGTTCCTGTTTTACATTACCGAAATAAGGGAAATTAACCTCGAGTAGTTGACTATCGTCAAGGTTAGCTAAAGACAACATAGGGTCAATTACGCTACCATCTTGGATGTTTTTAAGTTCTAAATTCCATTTAGAGCTATGATCCCAACGTGAACCAATTGTTCCATTCGGTGCGATAATTTTTTGACTAAGGCTATCGATTAACAACGGTGTATGCGGCGCAACCTCTGCGCTTAATCCTAAATTATCAGCAAATTCACTAGCGCGAAGCATACGTCCCGAAGTTAATAGTCCAGCAGAATTTTTCTCTAACACCACCAAAAATGGCATATCGCTATATTGTTTGCAATAATCCACAAAGTAGGGAGTGCTTTGTTTAACAAAAAACTCAGTTAAAATAACGTGACCCATTGCCAAAGCAAGAGCCGCATCTGTACCTTGTTGTGGATTGAGCCAGTTATCGGCAAATTTGGCAACCTCGGCATAATCAGGAGTTACCGCCACCACTTTGGTGCCTTTATAACGTGCCTCTGAGAGAAAATGCGCATCTGGCGTACGGGTTTGCGGCACATTAGAGCCCCAAGTAATAATAAAATTGGAGTTATACCAATCGGCGCTTTCTGGAACATCGGTTTGTTCACCCCAAATTTGTGGACTACTTGGCGGTAAATCACAATACCAATCATAAAAGCTTAAGCAAGTTCCGCCAAACAATGACAAATAGCGGCTTCCAGCGGCAAAAGATACCATCGACATTGCAGGAATCGGCGAAAATCCAACTACACGATCTGGACCATAAGTTTTGGCGGTATAAATATTTGCAGCCGCAACAATCTCACTTAGTTCATCCCAACTAGCACGAATGAAGCCCCCCATGCCACGCTCTTGTTGATAACTTTGCCGTGCATCAGGTTTGTCCATAATAGATTTCCACGCTAACACTGGATCTGAATGCTGCCGTTTAGCGTCCATCCACAATCGCCAGAGTTGAGTTCGAATTAGAGGATGTTTTAGTCGCGCCTGGCTATATAAATGCCATGAGTAGCTAGCGCCACGTTGACAACCACGCGGTTCATGATTAGGCATATCGGGACGAGTACGTGGATAGTCGGTTTGCTGGGTTTCCCAAGTTACCAAGCCATTTTTAACGTAAATTTTCCAACTACATGAGCCAGTACAGTTATTTCCGTGCGTAGAACGAACAATTTTATCGTGTTGCCAGCGCCCGCGATACGCGTCTTCCCATTGGCGATTTTCGTCAGTAGTAATGCCGTGTTTATTGGCAAAAGGCTCTTTTTTTCGACTAAAAAAAGTTAAGCGGTCTAAAAAATGACTCATAATTTTTCTCCTTACGCAATTTTGCGGTAACAACTAATTAGAATAATCACAGATAAAATATAACAAACAATTAAAATAAAAAAAGCACTCACTGATGAATTAAAACTGGCTAATGACCAACCAAATAATTTGGGCAATAAATAGGATGCATATGCGGCAATCGCAGCACTAAGCCCAAGTGCTGGTGCTTTTTCTCCTCCTAGGAAAACAACTCCAATTAATTGAAAAATCGAGCCATTAGCAACACCAGAAAAAGCAAATAAAAGTAAAAACATTAACAAGTAAGGCACAAAGCTGTGTTGACTAACTCGCGTAAAATAAATTATACCCAGCGTGGCAATTCCCATCATTACGAAAGCCAAGATGCTAATCTTTTTGCCGCCAAATCTATCGGCCAAAATTCCGCCAATTACGCGCATCAAGGATCCTATTAGCGGTCCAATAAAAGCATACTTAATCACTTCAACATCCTTGAATTGGAGCTTAGTTATCAATGGAAAAGCTACCGAACAACCAATGAAGGTACCAAAAGCACAGAAATAAATAATGGTTACTAAATACATATCCACCCGCTTAAAAACCATAAGCTGTTGTAACGGTTTAATATTGGTAGGTAGGTTTACCATTTTCCATCCTGCTAAGAAAGTAAAGATTAGGATAAAAGGTAACCAAATTGCGATAGCACTACTTAAATAAATACCGTTAACTACATTACCATATACGGGTAACCCCAAAGCCAGTGGCGCAAATAATTGAAAAATGCTAACACCTAAATTACCAATTCCACCATTGATACCTAATGCCGAACCTTGTAGTCGCTTAGGGAAAAATAGGCTTATATTTGCCATAGATGACGAAAAATTACCGCCGCCGAATCCACAAAAAATAGCCAAAATAACAAAAGTTGTGTAACTAGTGTGTGGGTTTTGCAAGCAAACTAAAAGACCAATGGTCGGAATTAGCAATGTAGCGGTACTAAAAACAGTCCAGTTACGACCGCCAAATATTGGAATCACAAAAGAATACAAAATCCGCAAGCTGGCACCAATTAAACCAGGAATGCCAATTAATGAAAATAATTCAGCTTTAGAAAAATAAAAACCATAGCTATTAATTTTAATCGCCAGAATTGACCAAAACACCCAGACAATAAAAGACAAGGCCAGACAGCCAGTTGAAATAATTAAATTGGTATAAGCAATTTTCTTGCCAGTTTTTTCCCAAAACAGAGGATCATCAGGAGTCCATTGCATAATCGTTGTGTTCATAGTATGTGTTCTCTTACGAAAAATAAGTGTCAATTCTTGCTATAGCTTAACCTTGCTGTAACTAAGTGAATTATAGCAAATTATCCACGTTTGGACTATTGGTAAAAATAGAACTCGACTTGGTTAAAAATAGACTGAGTGGATTACTCTGTTAATAGTCAGCGAAGGATATTAATAATTCAATCCCAATGAAAACATTGCACCATAAATATATGAAGTTACGGCAACTTTTGCTGGTGTATTTGCCGGTGAATCTGGGTAATATAACGGCATATAAAAAGCATGCAAACCGCATTGGAGTTGATCATATAAATGAATCTTGGTGCCAATTTGGGTATTGAAAGCATAATTGGTCAAGCTCGCACCATAAGTAAGCGCGGGAGCCTGACTTTGATTTTGTACCACTGAAGTATCAATATAAGTATTGATCCAACTGTTGATTCGGTAGGCCAATTTCACACCACCGCCAAATGTTAGGAAATAATTTTGGGTCAAATTAGCGGTCTGTTGTGCATTGACATCAACGGTATAAGTCGCCCATTGAGAGTTATAACCCCCAGTCGCATATGGAATAACATAAAGATGCTCAGGGATTGGTCGCAAGGCATAGCCGACTTTTAGATTGAGGCCATTAAACTTAGGATAGTCGCCATAACGATCTAAGCTCGGTGACCCATCAGGATGATGCTGTAAAAATTGTGAAAAATAGGTGAAAGTGTCATAATTAGCTTCGATGTAAATACCCATATCAAATAATTTGGTGACATTGATGTTTAAATCTTGTGCATTGGCATTACCTACATTGCTAAAATTTATGCCAATAAATTGGTAGCCAATACTATATTGGTTGATGAACTTTTGAAAGAGGTGAAAGCGATCAGTTTCATCATTGCTGGTGTTAACTTGTGCTGGATTCTGAGTGAGTGAATTTTTTGCAATAGTTTGGCTCTCAAAATTTAACGGATATGCCAGCACGGGCTTTGAAAAAAGACTAATTATGCATCCAGTGATTATTGAGAAAAACGATAACCGAGTTGAGATTGACTTTAGTTTAACTGTTTTCATGATTAAAATTCCCCGTCAATAGATAAAACCAATAGAGACTAAACCACCAACGGTGCTTTGCGGCACCAGCGCTATTCCATTAATGGTATTTAAGGGGTTTGTGTAATAAAAATTACTATAAAATCCTTGTAACCCTAGCTGAAAATGATGCCACAAATTAAATTTCGCGCCGAGTAATGAGGTATAGCTATAATTATCATTCGCTGCTAAAGTTGCATTTGTCGGCGCTTGAGAAGCATTATAAAGCGCATTTTGATCAAAATAAAGTTCTATGATCTGGTTGATGCGGTATTCGAGTCGAGTTCCAACTCCACTACTTAAAAAATAGTCCTGCGTTAAATTGGTGACTTGATTATTTGCATACATGGTATAGGAAGATAGATTAGTAGTTCGTCCAAATTGTGCATAGGGGGTTAGCAGTAAATGATTCGTATTTAACGGAAATGCATAACCCAGTTTAACATTTACCCCACCAAAATTAGGCTGCGATCCGCTAACCGTTGTGTTTTTATTGAATGCTGGATCAGCGCCTTGGGAATAATAAGTCATCAATGAGGCATTAATATCCAACCAAATACCGATATCAAATAAGCGCTCAATTTCTAAATTGATAAATTGTGAATTATTGACGGCTCCACTATTACCATTAGTTAGATTTCCCGAGGTAACCCCCATCCCTAAATTTAATTGGCGATCAAATTTTTGAAATTGTGAATATGATGTTTGGGAAATTAGTGGTGCTGACTCGTTACCCATAGCCCAAAGCGGGCAAAATAAAAAGCCACTCGTAATTAGTAGTTTTATATACATTTCAAAAGTTGCCCCTAAAAAACATTAACCCAAAATTGAATTACCGTCAGAATAATATATACCAGTTTTAAAATAAGTATTATTTCAGTTGGTTACTACTTTCAACTACTTTATAACCACCAGCGAGTTCCTGATACAGCTTAACCACCGTAAGCAGTTGCTGAAGTTTATCTTGATTGAGTGCGATATGGATGCGATCAAGTGCAATCTTGCTGTGTAATGTATCCAGCACGCTCAAGATACCTTGCCTATATAGTGCTTGATTTAAGGCATAGGCTTTACTAAGATGTTGTGTTGCAGTTGTAGTTTGTTGTAACTTGTTATTTAACCGCGTATTGGCAGAGAGCGCATTTGTGGTATCACGCAAGGCCTTTTGCAGAACATCAACGTAGTTATAATAAGAAACTTTATTCAAACCCTTGGCTTTGGCAATTTCCCCGAATGTCGACATTTTAAATGCTGGAATCTTAAGTAATTCATCATTAAAATCAACCACATTCGTTGTTATCGGATTGGGAAAGTGATAACTGTTGTTACCAGCGACTGGACCGCCAATAAAATCCAGTTGTAGCGTTGGTAATAGTTGACTGGTCGCCAAACCAATTCCTTCATTGCTAGCATGAAGTTCGTTTTCGGCTAATTGCAGATCGGGGCGATTTTCTAGAACTGTAAGCGGCAAAGCCCCAGGAATTAACCCAGGATTGTTGATCTGAGTAAAGTTACGTAGTGGGGTGAGCGTTCCAGGATTTTGATTAATCAGATAACGCAATGCGTTACGACTTACCACCAGATTTTGTTCCACAATTTCTTGCTCACCTTGAATCAAATTAACCTGACTTTGCAATTCTTCAAAATTAATTACCGAACTTAGTCCACCTGCATAAAGCTTATTGGCAATTTTTGCTAGCTGATTAATATCCTCTACGAGGGTTTGCAATAACTCTTTATGCTCTAATTCTGCCTGATAGGTAAAATAACTGGCGCTAATTTGGCTGATAATGGTTAATTTTACGCTATCGTCTTCGGCTTTGGCTGCTGCTAATTCATATTCGGCACGCTTTTGCTGTTTAATCTGGCTAAAGACATTCAAGGTATAATTGGGAGCCAATAATGCTAATAACCCCGGAAAACCCGTTGCTGGATTGTTGGAATAACCCAGCAAGACATTAATATCTGGAATCCACTGGAATTGAATTTTTTTCAATTCACCAGCCGCCGCCTCAATATGACCTCGCGACATGTTAAGGGTATTATTGTTGACCATCCCGCTCTCAATTAATTGATTTAATAATGGATCATTAAAGCCTTGCCACCACGCAAGATAAGGGAGATTACTTTCACTCAGGATAAGATTACGATCAGATACCGACCAGCGATTATTTACCGTCACATCTGGTTTTTGGTAACTACTGCATCCCAACAAAACAATTGAAATTAGCAAAAAGATATTAATTATGGACTTCATGAATGGCTCCAGATTGAATAATAATAGTTTCACCGTTATGAAGTAGAGCTTCTAGTTCGGCTATATCGCTTTTGACTTGGATAAACAAATGATTATAATCATGCTGATGATAACGATTGGTGTCGTATGCCGAATAAAGAGCTTTAAGCTCGACAAAGACTCGGTTGGTTCGCATGACAAATTGATTAAATTCATCACCAACTGCATCTCCAGCGCTTAATGAAAACGATGAATTCCTTGCCAAATTATTAACCTGCACCAAACTGTTATTGAATTCAATACACCTGCGAAAAAAATCGCTATGACTAAATTTATTTTGATTTAATAAATTTATCAGAGCTTTCAACTGCTCAATAACCTCCTGCTGCGTATCATGAATGAAACAAGCCAGCAGACGATAATGACGAAACCAAAAATATTCAAAAGCCAAAACAATCGAAAAACCAATTACTGTACAAATAGCATAATCAGTAATAAAGAAAGTTACCGCATAATCGTTATGAGCAAAAAAATAACCATTACCAATTACGGCCGTGTTAACCGCAAAAATAGTCGGAATCGAATGAACTCGTCCCATTAAAAAATAAGTCATGAAAACCGTGCTCGGAATAATAATAAATAATAAGCGGTAATCAAGATGAGCGATAAACCACAGTAAGTAACCGCTGAATAAACCTAATAGCATGCCCCAGAAACGATGAAAGGCGCGAAATATTGTAGTTCCATTATCAAAACCAGCATAAATCATAATTACAGAAAAAGCCACCCAACCCGCATGAGGAATCCTAAGAATACTCTCAAAAGCAATCGCAAATGTAAAAACAATACAAATTCGCATAGCGCGCAGAGCTCGATAGCTAAGCTGAGGTAAGCCTAAACCGTGCCGCATAAGTTATTCCAACTTAAAATTAATTTATGTAAGGTGCGTAACTCATAGGTTTTTTGCAACTCTGAAATATCTAATGGTGTTAAAAGTAATATTTCTTTGGCATGACAAGCATGACGTAGCCGTTTAACATAGCTATGAAATACCTCAAGAAAATTAAGCTGTAATTGAGTGCGGAATGTTGATACATAAGATAATGCCGTCACCAGTGTAAAAGACAATAGTGTTATCTTTAAAACACTAAAATATTTCATCTTGCGCGACAACATCCGTGAGTAACGCTCCATGATAATTATGCCAGGAGTAATTGGTAGATCATCAATTTCATTGTAAAAAATTTGAGCGGAAATTCTTTCTAAATCATTTAACACATCAAAAAAGGCTCTCCTCCATGTTGCTAAATAGTAAATTTTAGGAAATAAAACTAACCCTGCAAACATTATCAACATTGCAACCAACGTTTCCATGGCGTGATTAAGTGCAATATAAAAGCTGCTATTACTATTATTATAAATCAAAGAATATATAGCTATACTCAGAATCAAAGGTGCTGGTACAAACATACTTTTTATTTTATAAATAGCAGTAAAATAAATCCACAGCGAATAAGCAAAGACAAAAAAAATGAAAAATAATTTATATACTGATAGTAGACCAAACAAGAATATCGCCAAGGTGCTACCCATAATTGTAAAAAAGAGAAACAAATACTTTTCAGCTAAACAAGTCCCAGCTATTTCGGCCGCAAAGGCACTCATGGGTACAAAGAAGAAATAAAAAAATGGATTAGGAACAGTGTAAACACAGTTAAATAAAAACAATAATTCAAGGATGAAAACAGCCTTAAGACCATTGATGCGATGTTCCCCGTAGCGATCATAAATCGCCAATTTATTTTTTAGTTGCGATATAAACATAAGCGCTTGCTCCAGGATTTAGTGGGTAATTTGGGTCAGGGTCAAGAATCTTAATTTGTAATGGGAAACGTTGCGGGAGCAGTAGCCATTCATTTTCATTTTGCACTTTTTGCAACTGGCTTTTACTTACAGTTGTTTGCCGTTCAGCTGCCCACAGAGTGTTAACTATTTCACCATGAAAAATTTTATCAAAATAATACATTCGTAATACAATGTAAACTTTATCGCCAACTCGGACATTTCTGAGATCTGTTTCATTAAAATTAGCTTGGATATAATACGCTGCGGTATCGATAAAAGAAAATATTGGTTCGTGAATTTTAATCGAGGTATTTAGTGAAACATACAGATTATCAATCACTCCATTCGATGGAGCACGAACAGTGGTTAAGTCAAGGTTAATTTTAGCGTTGTCACGGCGTGCCCTCAGGCTGGCAACTGTTTGCTCTTGTTGCTCAATTTGTGCCGCTAATACTTGAACCTCTTGATGGAGTGCAGTGAGCTGCTGATTTAATGTTTCTACATCATAAGTTAATTTCTTAACTTCCAAGGTAGAAATTGCTTCAACGACCTGCTGATTTTGTTTTAGACTAAGTTCATAATTGGTCTTGGCAAGCGTTGCTGCGCTAGCTTTTACCAAAGATTTAGTCTTGTCCATTTGCCGTTCCAAAACGGTAATTTTTTTGATACCTTCTTGGTAATCCGCACTGGCTTGTTGATAAGCTAACTCATAAGGTGGTTGATAGACGGTAAATAGCGCTTGATTTTTTTTAACCTGTTGACCATTTTTTACGTGAATTTCGCTGATAAAACCAGATACATCAGCAGCTACAGGCGTAACATTAGTTACTACAAAAGCATTGTCAGTAAAAGGAATCATATACGAAAATAAATGGTAAACTCCAACGACAAAAGCCGCTAGCACTACCGCAATTGGTAAATTTAGTTCATGTTTTATTAACTGATGTTACGCACTGATGTGCATGATTGTGTAAAATTACGGCTAATATAAT